>Ga0316613_10000801_pt1 | contig 23183 bp, 17 predicted proteins | sample OWC_soil_day10_C_2_FD_207647 | JGI IMG/M metagenome (GOLD analysis project Ga0316613, IMG submission 207647) | Wetland soil microbial communities from Old Woman Creek delta, Ohio, United States - OWC_soil_day10_CT_b | ecosystem: Environmental > Terrestrial > Soil > Wetlands | place: USA: Ohio...
CTACACAAAAGGGTGAGATCGCTCTTGGTAAGAATCCGCTGATCGGATTCATGACCTGGGAAGGTTATAACTACGAGGATGCGGTTCTCTTAAGTGAGAGACTGGTACAGGAAGATGTCTATACTTCCGTCCATATTGAGGAATACGAGGCAGAAGCCCGTGATACCAAGTTAGGACCGGAAGAGATTACCCGTGATGTTCCTGGTGTCGGCGAGGATGCATTAAAGGATCTTGATGAAAGAGGTATTATCCGTATTGGTGCGGAAGTCCGTGCAGGAGATATCCTTGTAGGCAAGGTAACACCAAAGGGTGAGACTGAGCTGACAGCAGAAGAGAGACTGTTACGCGCAATCTTCGGTGAGAAGGCAAGAGAAGTACGTGATACTTCCTTAAAAGTACCTCACGGTGCTTACGGTATCATCGTTGATGCTAAAGTATTTACCAGAGAAAATGGTGACGAGCTTTCACCGGGCGTGAACCAGACTGTCCGCATTTACATCGCGCAGAAGAGAAAGATCTCTGTTGGTGATAAGATGGCTGGACGTCATGGTAACAAGGGTGTTGTTTCCCGTGTGCTTCCGGTAGAAGATATGCCATTCCTTCCAAACGGCCGTCCTCTTGATATTGTATTAAACCCACTGGGCGTGCCTTCCCGTATGAACATCGGTCAGGTACTTGAGATCCACTTAAGCCTTGCTGCAAGAGCACTTGGATTTAACGTATCCACACCGGTATTTGACGGAGCAAACGAGATTGATATTATGGATACCCTGGACGTAGCCAACGACTATGTAAATATGGAGTGGGAAGACTTCCAGGAAAAATATAAAGATACTTTAAGACCTGATGTAATTGAATATCTGGGAGAACATTTAGAGCACAGAGGCTTGTGGAAGGGTGTTCCGCTGAGCAGAGACGGAAAAGTCCGCCTTCGTGACGGACGGACCGGAGAATACTTTGACAGTGCGGTTACCATTGGGCACATGCATTATCTGAAACTGCACCATCTGGTTGATGATAAGATCCATGCCCGTTCTACCGGACCATACTCCCTGGTTACACAGCAGCCTCTGGGCGGTAAAGCTCAGTTCGGCGGCCAGCGTTTTGGAGAGATGGAGGTTTGGGCACTGGAGGCTTATGGTGCTTCCTATACACTGCAGGAGATCATGACAGTGAAATCCGATGATGTGGTAGGACGTGTAAAAACCTATGAAGCCATCATTAAGGGAGAGAATATTCCTGAGCCTGGAATTCCGGAATCCTTCAAGGTATTGTTAAAGGAACTTCAGTCACTGGCTCTCGATGTAAGAGTGCTGCGTGATGACAATACAGAGGTTCAAATTGCTGAGAGCACCGATTATGAGGAAACAGATTTAAGATCCATCATTGAAGGCGATAAGCATTACCGCGATGAGGAATCCTTTGGTGAATTTGGTTATCAGAAACAGGAATTCAAGGATGATGAACTGGTAAATGTTGATGAAGAAGAGGATGCGGACGGTGTCGACGATTCTTTTGAGGATTTCGATGACGTAGAATTTGACGATTCAGACGAAGAATAATAGAAGGGAGAACCGCTCATGCCTGAAAATAATGAAACTTACCACCCGATGACATTCGATGCCATAAAGATCGGTCTGGCATCTCCGGAGAAAATTCTGGATTGGTCCCACGGCGAGGTGAAAAAGCCTGAGACGATTAACTACAGAACCTTAAAGCCGGAAAAAGACGGTTTGTTCTGTGAACGGATTTTCGGACCGAGCAAGGACTGGGAATGTCATTGCGGAAAATACAAAAAGATCCGGTATAAAGGCGTTATCTGTGACCGATGCGGCGTTGAAGTAACAAAGGCCAGTGTCAGAAGAGAGCGTATGGGTCATATCCAGCTCGCTGCTCCTGTTTCCCATATCTGGTATTTCAAGGGAATACCAAGCCGTATGGGTCTGATCCTTGATATTTCACCGAGAACACTTGAGAAGGTATTGTATTTTGCTTCTTATGTTGTTCTGGATGCTGGAAATACAGGTCTTCAGTATAAGCAGGTTTTATCAGAAAAAGAGTACAGAGAAGAAGTAGATAAGTACGGTTATGGTTCCTTCCGCGTGGGAATGGGCGCTGAAGCTATTTTAGAGCTCCTTCATTCCATAGATCTTGAAAAAGATTCTGCGGATTTAAAGAAAGGCTTAAAGGACGCAACCGGACAGAAACGTGCAAGAATTATCAAGAGACTGGAAGTTGTGGAAGCATTCCGCAACTCCGGTAATTTACCAGAGTGGATGATCATGACAGTTGTTCCTGTAATCCCTCCGGATATCCGTCCTATGGTACAGCTGGACGGCGGACGTTTCGCTACTTCCGACTTAAATGATTTATACAGAAGAATTATTAACCGTAACAACCGTCTGGCTCGTCTTTTAGAGCTGGGCGCTCCGGATATCATTGTCCGCAATGAAAAACGTATGCTTCAGGAAGCGGTTGATGCATTAATCGACAACGGCAGACGTGGCAGACCGGTTACCGGACCTGGAAACCGTGCCTTAAAGTCCTTATCTGATATGTTAAAGGGTAAACAGGGACGTTTCCGTCAGAACCTTTTAGGTAAACGTGTTGACTACTCCGGACGTTCTGTTATCGTAGTAGGACCAGAACTTAAGATTTATCAGTGTGGTCTTCCAAAAGAGATGGCTATTGAGTTATTCAAACCTTTCGTTATGAAAGAGCTTGTTTCCAATGGAACAGCACACAACATTAAAAATGCAAAGAAGATGGTAGAACGTCTTCAGACAGAGGTATGGGATGTCTTAGAGGACGTAATCAAAGAGCATCCGGTTATGTTAAACCGTGCGCCTACCCTTCACAGACTGGGAATCCAGGCATTCGAGCCGATTCTGGTAGAAGGTAAGGCAATTAAGCTTCATCCTCTTGTTTGTACCGCATTTAATGCCGACTTCGATGGTGACCAGATGGCGGTTCATCTGCCTCTTTCCGTAGAAGCCCAGGCAGAGTGCCGTTTCCTTCTGCTCTCTCCAAACAACTTATTAAAGCCTTCTGACGGTGGTCCTGTAGCAGTACCATCTCAGGATATGGTCCTTGGTATCTATTACCTGACACAGGAAAGACCTGGTGCCAAGGGAGAAGGAATGGTATTTAAGAGCATTAATGAAGCTATTCTTGCTTATGAAAACCAGGCAGTTACCCTTCATTCCAGAATTAAGGCAAGAGTCAGCAAGAAGATGCCTGATGGTACCGTATTAAGCGGAGTTGTGGAATCCACAGTAGGACGTTTCATATTCAATGAGATCGTTCCTCAGGATCTTGGTTTCGTAGATCGTTCCATTCCAGGCAATGAGCTTTTAATGGAAGTCGATTTCCACGTAGGCAAGAAGCAGTGTAAGCAGATCCTTGAAAAAGTTATTAACGTTCACGGAGCTGTACAGACCGCTGAAACTCTGGATGACATTAAGGCCATTGGTTACCGGTACTCAACAAAGGCAGCCATGACAGTATCCATTTCCGACATGACCGTGCCGGAGAGCAAACCGAAGCTGATCGCAGATGCCCAGGCTACGGTTGACCAGATTGCAAAGAACTTCCGCCGTGGTCTTATCACAGAGGAAGAGCGTTATAAAGAAGTAATTGACACATGGAAAACAACCGATGATCAGTTGACCCATGACCTGCTGACAGGACTTGATAAGTACAACAACATCTATATGATGGCAGATTCCGGAGCCCGTGGTTCTGATAAACAGATCAAACAGCTGGCAGGTATGCGTGGACTTATGGCAGATACAACCGGTCACACCATCGAACTTCCTATTAAGTCAAATTTCCGTGAAGGTCTTGACGTATTGGAGTACTTTATCTCTGCTCACGGAGCCCGTAAGGGACTTTCCGATACAGCGCTTCGAACCGCCGACTCTGGTTATCTGACCAGACGTCTGGTAGACGTATCCCAGGATATGATTATCAGAGAGATCGACTGCTGTGAAGGCAAAGATATTCCGTTTATGGAGATCAAGGCATTCACTGACGGACAGGAAACCATTGAAAGCCTGGAAGAACGTATCACAGGAAGATTTATCGCAGAAACCATTACAGATCCGGATACAGGAGAAGTAATTGTAAAAGCAAACCATATGTGTACGCCCAAGCGTGCAGCAGCCGTTATGAAGGTACTCAATAAGCAGGGTCGTGATTCTATCAAGATCCGCAACGTTCTTACCTGTAAATCCCATATGGGTGTCTGCGCGAAATGTTACGGAGCCAACATGGCAACCGGACAGCCGGTTCAGGTTGGTGAGGCAGTTGGTATTATTGCAGCCCAGTCAATCGGAGAACCTGGTACACAGCTTACCATGCGTACGTTCCATACCGGCGGTGTTGCCGGTGGCGATATTACACAGGGTCTTCCCCGTGTCGAGGAGCTTTTTGAGGCACGTAAGCCGAAGGGTCTTGCAATCATTGCAGAATTCCCAGGTGTAGTTGCCATTAAAGACACAAAAAAGAAACGTGAAATTATCATTACTGAGAATGAAACAGGAAACTCAAAGACTTATCTGATTCCTTATGGTTCCAGAATCAAAGTACAGGATGGTCAGGTACTGGAAGCCGGCGATGAGCTGACAGAAGGTAGTGTAAATCCTCATGACATCTTAAAGATTAAGGGTGTTCGTGCCGTACAGGATTATATGATCCAGGAAGTACAGCGTGTATACCGTCTGCAGGGTGTTGAGATTAATGATAAGCACGTTGAGATGATCGTAAGACAGATGCTTAAGAAGATCAAAATAGAAGAAAGCGGAGACAGCGATGTTCTTCCAGGAACTTCTATGGACGTTCTTGACTATAATGATTTAAATGAAGCTCTTCTTGCCGAAGGCAAAGAGCCGGCAGACGGAAAGCAGGTAATGCTTGGTATCACCAAGGCATCTCTGGCTACCGATTCATTCCTGTCAGCTGCTTCCTTCCAGGAGACCACAAAGGTTCTGACTGAAGCTGCCATTAACGGTAAAGTGGATCATTTAATCGGGTTAAAAGAGAATGTTATCATCGGTAAGCCGATTCCTGCCGGTACAGGTATGAAACGTTACCGTACCATTAACTTAAGCACAGATGCTGCTTGTGAAGAAAGTGATGAGATCCTTTTAACTGATGATGATGAGATTCTGTTATCTGATGACAATTTTGATGATGCAGAAGAGATTTTAGCCATTAGTGAAGGTGAAATAGAAGAATAAGAATGAAGATGCCCTGACAGGTTTTTCTGTCAGGGTGTTTTTTAAACTTGCTGGATTGTTTAATGAAAAACTGAAAGAACTAAAATAATAACTAAATAGAAAAATTTGGACTATCGTAAAATAGCATGACAGCGGTCCATTTTTTTGCAATTATATCTAAAAAAGAAAACCTTGACAAAAAAAAACAATATGTATATAATAATTAGGCGTGCATAAACGCGTCACGTTTTTGTGCGTAAATTAAGCTGAAGATGACAGCAACCACAGACAATATCACAGGAGGTGAATGGAATGCCAACATTTAATCAGTTAGTAAGAAAGGGTAGACAGACAGGCGTTAAGAAATCCACAGCACCAGCTCTGCAGAAGGGTTACAACTCTTTACAGAAGAAGGCGACTGACATTTCTGCTCCTCAGAAGAGAGGCGTTTGTACAGCAGTAAAAACTGCAACCCCTAAGAAACCTAACTCTGCTCTCAGAAAGATCGCCAGAGTTCGTCTTTCAAACGGAATCGAAGTAACAAGCTACATCCCAGGTGAGGGTCACAACCTTCAGGAGCATAGCGTTGTTTTAATTCGCGGCGGTAGAGTAAAAGATTTACCAGGTACCAGATATCATATCGTTAGAGGTACACTGGATACTGCAGGAGTAGCGAACAGAAGACAGGCTCGTTCCAAATACGGTGCTAAGAGACCTAAAGAGAAAAAATAATTAATACCACACATTTGAAATTCTAGTGCCGGACTTTAGATATTGAACCTGTAGGTTGCAGGATTATATAGATAGAAACCGAGCGCGAACGCAACTTCAATGTTTGTGAGTACCGAGGATCTAATGAATAGCTGTTTATTCGTATGAAAAGACGGCGATATTAAGGAGGGAAGTAACGTGCCACGTAAAGGACATACTCAAAAAAGAGACGTATTAGCAGACCCGCTTTACAACAACAAGGTTGTTACTAAGTTAATTAACAACATTATGTTGGATGGTAAAAGAGGCGTTGCTCAGAAGATCGTATACGGTGCATTCGGCCGTATCGAAGCAAAAGCTGGCAAACCAGCTGTTGAAGTCTTCGAAGAAGCAATGAACAACATTATGCCTGTACTTGAGGTAAAGGCAAAACGTATCGGTGGAGCTACTTATCAGGTACCGATCGAAGTTAAACCAGAAAGAAGACAGGCATTGGCCCTGAGATGGATTACTCTTTACTCACGTAAAAGAGGAGAGAAGACTCAGGAAGAGAGACTGGCAAATGAGCTCCTTGATGCTGCTAACAACACCGGTGCAGCTGTAAAGAAGAAAGAAGATATGCACAAGATGGCTGAAGCAAACAAGGCATTTGCTCACTACAGATTCTAATAGGAGGAAAAAGCTTTGGCTGGAAGAGAATATCCATTGGAAAGAACCAGAAATATTGGTATTATGGCCCATATTGATGCAGGTAAGACTACATTAACCGAGCGTATCCTCTATTATACTGGTGTAAACTACAAAATCGGTGATACTCATGAAGGTACTGCAACCATGGACTGGATGGAGCAGGAACAGGAAAGAGGTATCACAATTACTTCGGCTGCTACAACATGCCACTGGACCATGCACGAGAACACCAAGGTTAAACCGGGTGCTTTAGAGCATCGTATCAATATCATTGATACTCCAGGACACGTTGACTTTACTGTTGAAGTAGAGCGCTCCCTTCGAGTGCTTGACGGTGCAGTTGGCGTATTCTGCGCTAAGGGCGGTGTTGAACCACAGTCCGAGAACGTATGGCGTCAGGCTGATACCTACAACGTACCCCGTATGGCATTCATCAACAAGATGGATATCATGGGTGCAAACTTTTTCGGTGCAGTAGAGCAGATCAAGACTCGTCTTGGTAAGAATGCAATCTGCATCCAGCTTCCAATCGGAGCAGAAGATGAATTCAAGGGAATTATAGATCTGTTTGAGATGAAAGCTTATATCTACAACGATGACAAGGGTGATGACATCACCGTTACTGATATCCCTGAGGATATGAAAGACGATGCTGAGCTTTACCATGGAGAGTTAGTAGAGAAGATCTGCGAATTAGACGATGATCTGATGATGCAGTTCTTAGAGGGTGAAGAGCCTTCTATTGAAGAATTAAAGAAAGGTTTAAGAGCTGCAACCTGTGACTGTAGAGCCATTCCTGTATGCTGCGGAAGCGCATACAGAAACAAAGGCGTTCAGAGACTCCTTGATGCAATTCTTGAATTTATGCCAGCTCCTACTGACATTCCTTCTATTAAGGGTGTTGATATGGATGGCAATGAAATTGAACGTCATTCTTCTGATGAAGAACCGTTCTCAGCACTTGCATTTAAGATCATGACTGACCCGTTCGTTGGAAAGCTTGCGTTCTTCCGTGTATATTCCGGTATTATGAATTCCGGTTCTTATGTACTGAATGCAACAAAAGGCAAAAAAGAGCGTGTTGGACGTATCCTTCAGATGCATGCTAACAAGAGAAGTGAGTTAGACAAAGTATATTCTGGTGATATCGCAGCAGCTGTTGGTTTTAAAGTTACAACAACTGGTGATACCATCTGTGATGAACAGCATCCGGTAATTCTTGAATCCATGGAATTCCCAGAGCCAGTTATCGATATCGCTATCGAGCCAAAGACCAAAGCTGGTCAGGGCAAGATGGGCGAAGCTTTGGCAAAGCTTGCTGAAGAAGATCCTACATTCCGTGCAAAGACCAACCAGGAAACTGGTCAGGTTATCATTTCCGGTATGGGTGAGCTTCACCTTGAGATCATCGTTGACCGTCTGCTTCGTGAGTTTAACGTAGAAGCAAACGTAGGTGCTCCTCAGGTTGCTTACAAAGAAACCTTTACAAAGCCAGTTGATGTTGACAGCAAGTATGCAAAACAGTCTGGTGGACGTGGTCAGTACGGTCACTGTAAGGTTCGCTTTGAGCCTATGGATGCCAACGGCGAAGAACTGTTCAAGTTCGAATCAGCTGTTGTCGGCGGTTCTATTCCGAAAGAGTACATTCCTGCAGTTGGGGAAGGTATTGAGGAAGCAACCAAAGCTGGTATTCTTGGCGGATTCCCTGTAGTAGGTGTAAAAGCTACTGTATACGACGGTTCTTACCATGAAGTCGATTCCAGTGAAATGGCATTCCACATTGCCGGTTCTATGGCATTTAAGGATGCGATGAACAAGGGCGGTTCCATTCTTCTTGAACCGATCATGAAAGTGGAAGTAACTATGCCGGAAGATTACATGGGCGACGTTATCGGTGATATTAACTCCCGTCGTGGCCGTATTGAAGGTATGGAAGATATCGGCGGCGGTAAGATGATTAAAGCATACGTTCCGCTTTCCGAGATGTTTGGTTATTCCACAGATTTACGATCCAGAACACAGGGTCGCGGTAACTTCTCTATGTTCTTTGAGAAATATGAGCAGGTACCGAAAAATATCCAGGAAAAAGTTCTTACAGAGAAAAAGGGCAAATAATTCCTAACAGGTTCCACTGGATTCCGGGCTGTGAAGTCCGCCCGGAATCCCTCAAATAGGCTTGAAAATAGTGCACAAATAGCATATAATAAAAAACAGCCTAACATAAAATGATAGCTCAAAAAGAGCATAAATTAAGGAGGACGTTATAAAATGGCTAAAGCTAAGTTTGAAAGAAACAAAATCCATTGTAATATCGGTACCATCGGTCACGTTGATCACGGTAAAACAACTTTAACAGCTGCTATCACAAAGACACTTCACGAGAGATTAGGTACTGGACAGGCAGTTGCTTTCGAGAACATCGATAAGGCTCCAGAAGAGAGAGAGCGTGGTATTACTATCTCTACTTCTCACGTAGAGTACGAGACAAAGAAGAGACACTACGCACACGTTGACTGTCCAGGACATGCTGACTATGTTAAGAACATGATCACTGGTGCAGCTCAGATGGACGGCGCTATCTTAGTTGTAGCTGCTACCGATGGTGTTATGGCTCAGACAAGAGAGCACATCCTGCTTTCTCGTCAGGTAGGCGTTCCTTACATCGTTGTATTCATGAACAAGTGTGATATGGTTGACGATGCTGAGTTACTTGAGTTAGTAGACATGGAAATCCGTGAGCTGTTAAACGAGTATGAATTCCCAGGCGATGATACACCAATCATCCAGGGTTCTGCTTTAAAGGCTCTTGAAGATCCAGCTGGTACTTGGGGCGATAAAGTTCTGGAATTAATGGCTGCAGTTGATAGCTGGATTCCTGATCCAGTTCGTGAAACAGATAAGCCATTCTTAATGCCTATCGAGGACGTTTTCTCAATCACAGGTCGTGGTACTGTTGCTACTGGTAGAGTAGAGCGTGGTACATTACATGTATCTGACGAAGTTGAAATCATCGGTATCCATGAAGAAACACGTAAAGTTGTTGTAACTGGTATCGAGATGTTCCGTAAGTTACTTGACGAAGCTCAGGCTGGTGATAACATCGGTGCATTACTTCGTGGTGTTCAGAGAACTGAAATCGAAAGAGGACAGTGTCTTGTTAAACCAGGTTCTGTAAAATGCCATAAGAAATTTACAGCTCAGGTTTACGTTCTGACAAAAGATGAAGGTGGACGTCATACTCCTTTCTTCAACAACTACAGACCTCAGTTCTACTTCAGAACAACTGACGTAACTGGTGTTTGCGATTTACCAGCTGGCACAGAGATGTGTATGCCTGGTGATAACGTAGAGATGTCTGTTGAACTGATCCACCCAATCGCTATGGAGCAGGGTCTTCGTTTTGCTATTCGTGAAGGCGGACGTACTGTAGGTTCAGGTAGAGTTGCTACTATCATCGAATAATTAAATTTAAAAGCCGAGCCCTTTGTTTATGAGGGTTTCGGCTTTTTCTTTTTGTCTTGTGGTACCTTAATTTTCAGGTTTATCTATTTCATTAACAATTTTTTTTGGTTTCTTAAAAATTGATATGAAAGAAAGAACGGTACAAATGAGACACCATGCTGCCCATGATTGCAAAAGAACTAATAAGCTTTAAACGATAGACAAAATACCCGAAACTAACTTCCAAGTTTTCATATCTATCCCTTCAAATAAATTATTGCCAATAAGAAGATGCATAGCTTACAATACCATTGGTAAAGGCCACGTATTGACTACCTTTTGCATCCTTAGAATACCATTTTAAAGTTAAGTAATCATAAGTCCCATAAGATGTAATTGATTGGCTGGAGCTATCTACTTCATGCTCTTTACCTAATATGCTAATAACTTGTTCGTAGGTCATTGAATTCGCTATTTGGGAACTCAATTCTTTTGTCAGGTACTTTCTTGAACCATCAGAAAAATCGATATAGGCTCCTTTGCTATTATACAAGCCGCCATCATCTGCTACCCCCTGAGATGTTGGAAGGTATTGATTATCGTCGATCCAATACCAAGTTCCGTCAGAATCCTGCACCCATTCACTTTGTGCATACTCACCGTTATCTTTTACGTAGAACCAAAGATAGTCGTAAGTATTTGTTCCCCATTCAGTATCGTGAGTGTGTGTCCAAGTTCCGGCAAATGCAGGAAAGCATGTGCTAAGAACAAGAAATCCAGTTAATAGTAACAATTTGAGCTTTTTCATATCTACCTCCTAGTGTATCGGCTACGCCGTATTTTTATTAAAAAGCCATAGGCTGTTCAATTTTAATAACTAAATAAAGCTTGTCACATAGCCAATTCTATAGAATCAGCGTGTTTCCTATTAAAATCATCGTTGACAATATGTAGCAGCGAATACTGATATGCAAGCATATGCCGTTCCCGATTTAATCTTGAATTAAATATAATAATAAAACTCAAATCGAATAATTATAGTGATAAAAATATCTTTAGATTTTTATTATATTTGATTGACAATTCAATTATAGATTATTTTCAAAAGTAAGTCGATATATTTTGGCAATATTTTCAGAACCTAAAAAATGGAGGTAATTTTAAAAAGCAGAAATAAAATCAAATAGTCGAGCCCTTTGTTTATAAGGGTTTCGGCTTTTTCTTTCCCAATTTTCATCTTAATTAATGATGTATGTTGTTATAAATTGTCAATTGATGTAACTGCTTCATTATGTTAAAATCATATATTATATATAAGAAAAATGAGGAATCTTACAGCAATGAAACAACAATTGATTAAATGTAGTAAAAAAGCGGGAGCTATATTAATAACCCTAATTTTATTATTAATTCCCATCTTTTCCTATATTCTGTTTGAGTATGTAACAGGAAATATAGGGTCTATTTCCATATACTGGTCAGTTTTTAATATTATCCTGATTTATCTGTTATACCTTGTTGCATTTGCAATTACAGGAAACACAAGACTGGCCATACCTTCCATTTCTATTTTTTTATTCGCTTTATCAGCAGCTGAATATATGGTGGTCATGTTCAGGGACAGACCAATTATGTTTTGGGATATACTTGCTTTTCAAACTGCCGTTAGTGTGGCTGGCAACTATGAGTTAACAGTAACGAAGGAGATGTATCTGGCTTTTTTAGGAATACAGATTATTTGTCTACTGGCCATTATTTTTCCCAAAAAGATAAAAGCTAAAAAGCAGAGAGTAGTGTTTGCCGGAGGTACAGCTGTAATTGTCTTAAGTATTGGAGTCTGGTTTTATTCATATCTGATCCCGTCAAAAGGTCTGGGTATTAATTCATGGGAAGTGAATGAAACATATCAGGAATATGGATATGTTTTATCGACAGCAGTATCATGCAGTTATGCAGTAAAGAAAAAACCAGAAGGCTACAGTTTATCAAAAGTAAATCAGATTTATGAGTCGATTAATGAAGAAAATCAGCTGTTTCTTGCTTCAAACTGTGATGTGAAAGCAGATGCTAAAAGCGTTGATACGCCAGTAAATATTATTTGTATAATGAATGAAAGCTTTTCTGATTTAAAGACAGCAGGAGAATTTGAAACCAATGAAGAATACTTTCCATTTTTAAACAGCTTAAAAGAGAATACTATACGGGGCAGCTTGTGTGTTCCTGTTTTCGGATCTATGACAAGCAATTCGGAATTTGAATTTCTGACAGGAGATTCCATTGCGCTTCTTCCACGTAACAGTATTGCATACCAATTTAATGTAAAGGCTAACACATATAGTCTTATAAGTACTTTAGAGGCACAGGGATATCAGACCCTTGCTATGCATCCTTATCCTGGTAAGAACTGGAACAGAGAGGAATGCTACCGGAATATGGGAGTGGACGAGTTTCAGGATATTCAATTTTATGAAGATAGCGATCAATTGCGTAATTACGTCAGCGATCAGGCAGATTATGAAAAATTAATTGAAAGAGTAGAGAGTAAGGAAAATCCATCTGATAAACTATTTATTTTTAATGTAACAATGCAGAACCATGGAGGCTATGACACAACCTTTGATAACTTTAATCAGGATGTATGGCTGACTGGAGCAATGCAGGGGAAATATCCAGAGACAGATCAGTATTTGTCTCTGATGAAACGCTCAGATGAGGCTCTTCAGTATCTTATATCCTATTTCCAGCAGAATGATGAACCTACCATGATTGTTCTTTTCGGAGATCATCAGCCAAGTGTAGAAAATGAATTTTTTGATGAAATAGCAGGTACTACCAGTGACCAAATACCAGATGAGAAACATTTAATGTGGTATGAAACACCGTTTTTTATATGGACTAATTATCAGATGAATTCTGAGGAAAAGGGAAAGATGAGTGCTATCTACCTTGCTCCTGAACTGCTAAAAAGAGCTGGACTTCAGATGTCACCTTATCAGCAGTTCCTGCTCAAAATGGAGGAAACTTATCCGGTTGTGCATCCCTTAGGCGTGTATGACAAGAGCGGAAAATACTATACATGGTCTGAAGCAGAGGAAAACAATGAGTCCAGCGGCGAGTTAATTAATCAATATGAGTATCTGGTATATAATCACTTATTTGACCGGAAGATATTTAAAAAAATGTTTACGCTGGGAGCCGATATTTCCATGCCTTAAGGTTTTATTACAAATACGTAATAAAAACGTTATTGTAAAAAAGAGGAAAATTAGGTATCATGGTAGGGTATCTGATTATGACAGCATGGAGGGAATGCGAAGATGAAAAAAACAAAAATTGGCAGAGTCTTTACCGGACTATTGGCGGCGGGTTTTTTATGCTGTGCCTCTGCTTTTGTTTCGTTGGCAGAGGAAGTGTTTACAGATGATCAGGCTGTCATTCAGTCCTGTCTCATTAACTCAGATTTAGCCAGTGTGACTGTAAAAGTTTCAAGTCATGCACCTGCAGAAGGTACGGACGGTATTCTTTATCTGGTGGAGCTTCAGCCCTACCAGAATAGCTTGGAAGGAAGAACTGACTATGCAGCAAAAGCATCTTTGAACGATTCTGCAGCATTCACTTTTTCATTAAACCGCAATACTACACAGGACAGACTATACAGTAAGTTTGTTGTGGCAGTCTGGGATGGAACAAAATACATACCGGTTAGTAAGCCTCATTATATAACCAATCCAGAGGCTGTAGCAGCCAATAAAAGTGAATTCAATGATCCGCTTACAAAGAAAGGTTTGAATATTGAGCTTAACATGCTGGGAGATGCATTCGAGCTTGGAGTTAAGCATGTTGCTACGAATATTTCCTTTCACCAGATTTTGGGGCAGGGGATTGACTATCAGTATGACGGTAAGACCTATCATTTTGATACCAATGCGATTAAAAGCTATGATGAGACCATTAGCGCATTATCAGGTAAGGGAATGACTGTTACTGCAATTATACTAAATGGATGGAATGATGGAGCTTCTGATTTGATATATCCAGGAACCAAAAAGAATTCCAATGCGTTCTATTATATGTTTAATTCGGCTACAGCTGAAGGGTTTGAACAGACACGAGCAATCGCTTCTTTTCTTGCTGAACGCTACAATGGTTCGAATTCCAACTATGGAAAGATTTCTAACTGGATTATCGGCAATGAAATTAACAATCAGCAATGGAACTATGTAGGCGCAATGGATTTGACCAGCTATGTTCAGGCGTATCAGAATGCATTCCGTGTGTTCTACACTGCAATTAAAAGTATCAGTGCAAATGACAGGGTTTATTACTCACTGGACTATAACTGGAATAATGAGATTGATCATAAGCTGAAATACGGCGGTAAGGAAATTGTTGATACATTTAATTCTATCGCAAATGAGCAGGGGCAAATGGACTGGGGATTGTCCTATCACCCGTATCCATGCCCAATGACGGAACCGGAATTCTGGGACGATGATAATACTGGTTTGATTACCAATGATTTTAATTCTCCGGTTATTAATTTTAAGAATTTATCTACACTGACAGACTATATGGCTCAGGATTGCCTTAAATCTCCCACCGGAAAAGTAAGACATATTATTCTGACTGAACAGGGATTTACGGCAACGAAGCAATCCGGTGAAGATGTGACTCAGACGCAGGCGGCAGCCTATGCCTACTCCTACTATTTGGTAGACAGCAATCCTTATATTGATGCTTACATCTTAAGTCGTCAGGTTGATGCTCCGCTGGAGGTAAGAAGCGGTCTGTCATTTGGACTATGGGCCTGTGACATGAATCAGGGGAATGAAATCATAGCAACCAAGAGACGTAAGATCTGGCAGGTATTCCACGATATAGATAAGAAAAAAAGCACTTTAGAGACTACGGAATTCGCTAAATCCATTATCGGTATACAAAAATGGTCTGATGTGATTCCAAATTTCAAATGGAGATCCTTAGAGAAATAGATAAAAAGGCTGTCGTGAAAATAATTCATGACAGCCTTTTTTATCCCCATATTTTAACGATTATGAAACACAAGAACAACATCAAATATATTATACTATAACGAGTTAGTACAATGGTATTGCAGAATATATATACAAAGGAGAAACTATGGAATTAACTACCATATTAGGTGTGATAGTAGGTGTTGTTGCTGTCGTAGGTGCCATGATTTTTAAACACATTAATTTTGCGGTTCTTTTAAATCCTGCTGCATTTTTTGTGATTATTGTAGGAACAATTGCTACAATTTTAAATTCATTTCCCGGTAAGAATATTAAGGTAATCGGATCCTTGTTCCGGGTTCTATTTACAAAGCAAAAAGGGCAGTCTGAAGCTGAAATAATTGCATTGATGTATGATTTGGCAAAGAAGGCTCGCTCAGAAGGACTTTTATCCCTGGAAGCAAAAGCAGAAGAACTTCAGGACCCTTTTTTAAGAAAAGGAATTCGATTGCTTGTTGACGGTACTGGAGAAGAGGTGATTGAAGAAATTTTAGAAACGGAAATATCAGCTATGGAAAAACGGCATGAAATCAACGCCAGTATTTTTTCCTCCGCTGGTACTTATGCCCCTACTCTGGGAGTTTTGGGTGCTGTTTTTGGTTTGATAGCTGCCATGTCATCAATTAATGATACAGAACGAATGGCAGAAGCGATAGCAGCGGCTTTTGTTGCAACCATTCTCGGTATTTTTACTGGTTATGTATTGTGGAATCCATTTGCGAAAAAACTTAAAGTGAAAAGCCAGCAGGAGGTCATGATCAAGGAGATTATTGTAAATGGTATCATATCCATGCAGCATGGTGATTCGCCTTTTGTCCTTAAGGAAAAATTACTTGCAGCTCTTCCTAAATCAATGCAGAAAAAGATTGAAGAGCAGAATAAAAAGGAATAGGGTGATTACATATGTCAAAAAAGAAGGCTCAGGTACATCAGGAAGAGGAAGCCGGTGAAGCATGGCTTCTTCCGTATTCAGATTTGATGACGTTGCTGCTGGCTGTTTTTATTGTACTTTTTGCTGTAAGTAAGATAGATGCCCAAAAAGCGCAACAGATTTCTCAGCAGTTTAGTGATACCGTGATGGATAAGAGTTACAGTGGGGGAGGTTCCGGTCAAGGTGCCGCAGCTGAAGTCGCAACTCAGGCGAATGCAACACAGACTGCCAGCTCCTTAAATCTTGAGACAAAGAGTGAATTGGAAAGCTTTTTAGGAGAGTATGAGCTAACAAAGCTGCAAGTATTGAAAGAAGAGATTGATACAAAACTGCATGATGATGGAATGGACCAGTCTGCATCAACAATGATCGATATGCGTGGTCTGGTAATCAGACTGAACAATGCTGTATTTTTTGATTCGGGCAGTGCAGACATTAAAAAACAAAGTGAAGATACCTTGATGGAAGTTGCAAGTCTGTTAAATACAGTAGATAACTACATACGTATTGAGGGACATACGGATAATGTTCCTATTAGCAGAAGCCGTTATCCATCTAACTGGGAATTATCTACTGCAAGAGCTGTAAATGTAGTAAAACTTTTTATTAATAAGGATCACTTTTCACCGGATAAGCTGATTGCAGTGGGTTATGGAGAATTTAAGCCGATTGCTGACAATTCTACGGAAGATGGAAGGGCTCATAACAGGCGTATTGATATCATTATATTAAGCTCCAAATATAATAAGCTGGAGGAGCCGCTTGTGAAATAGTAGCCTTATATTTCTTGTTCTATGCTTTGCCTGTATAAGTAATAGATTGTTAATCAGCAAAGGCAGACAGTATATTTTACTGTCTGCCTTTGCTGATTACAATTGAATGGGACTGATTTTGTTTTTAACGGAGGCTGGGAGCCTTACTGTGCAATAATAATCATTGCCAGGCAAGGGCACTGTATGCGTCCAAGAGACCTCCGCTGGAAACTTTGCCTGAAAGTGTTTCCAACTTCCTGCTGGAGCCTAAAATTATGTTTTTTACATCAGCTAAACTGATATCTGTCCGGTAAGAATAGAGCATAGCCGCTACGCCTGTTACCATAGGAGCTGCCATAGAGGTACCGCTCATGAATCCATATGCATTGTCAGGAATTGTACTCAATATATAAGTTCCAGGAGCTGCTATATCCACACTTACAGCTCCGTAGTTGGAATCCTTGCTTAAAGTACCGTCAAACATGATGTTTGCCACGGAAATTATGTTATCATAAGGGAGAGAGGCAGGATATACCGGATAGTCATCAGTATTGTATCCAATGCCTGAAACACCACCATTGCCGCAGGATACTACAAAAAGCATTGGAGAGTCTTTGATTGTCTGAGCCAGCTCTTCACTGTATCCCGTTGTTCCCATACTTAAGTTACAGATGGAAGCCCCATTTGCTTCCGCATAGTGAATCGCTTTGATTACATCCGCGGGAGACCCGGTTCCTTCTTCACTGCCAAGTGCTTTTACCGGCATTATTTTTATATAGTTATTATCTGTAATACCAGCTATGCCATAAGAACCCCTGGATGCACCTATGGTTCCGGCTGCATGGGTACCGTGACTATCCTCATTCCCTACAAAGACTTGATTGCTATTTGAATAGAAATTCCAGCCGTGTATGTCGTCAGTATAGCCATTGCCGTCATTGTCAATCCCATCCCCGTCGATCTCTCCTGGATTTGTCCAGATGGCATTACGCAGTTCCTGATGATTGATATCAATGCCTGTATCAATGATGGCTACGATAACGGACCGTTTATTTTGCGACTGGTCATAGAGTGTCCAGGCGGGCTGTATATTAATGTCAATTCCGGAAACTGCATTGGTAACTTTCGCAGCGTAGTTATCGGGACCAGGTTTGGAGATTCCCATATTGCCGCTGCCGTTAATTTCACTGTAAAGGTTATCTACAAATTTAAATTTTTCCTCTAACTCAATGAGACGGAACTCACCATCATTTTTTAAACCCCATTGATAGGTAGAAAATTCATCGGATGGGGAAAGATTGTTCAGTCCAGGTCCCAGTGCCATGGAATGTAGGTCTTGTCCTGTTTCTCCTGAAAATATATGAAGCAGTTCGCTTGAAGCGCTTGATATGCTTTCGTCTGATATTGGATTCTTCCATAGAGAGAATGAAGCAAGAAGTATTATAAGAGACAGGCAGGAAGCGCGAATTATCTTTTTCATGTTTTATTACTCCTTATATATAGAACTGTCTTTGAGATTTCCTTATTATACCATAAACCCTACGCTGTTGGGTTGAAAATTATGTGAAAATAAAATTAATTTTTAATATAAGACAGCCCGGTGTTTCACCGGGCCGTTGTTTATCTTAATCTTCATTATCGATGTAGAGATTTTCCTGATTCTGATCACTGTCACTCTGAGTTTTCTCAGCTGCTTCTAATGCGGCTCTTCTCGCAAGTTCAGCATTTGCTTCTGCCTGTGTAATGGTTCCGTCATCAACCAGCTGGCTGATTTCATCTTCAGTCAAATTGGTTAATACAGTGGAGGTTTCCGTATCCTCTGTGGAAGAGGCCTCAGATACACTGGAATCCTTTGGAGGCGGAGGAGCCTGCGTTTGCTGTTGATAAGCTCTTCCCTCTGCACTGATTTGTATAGTATCTACATTCTGGGTAGTACTTTGAACCGTTGTTTCTGCTGTAGTGCTAGTTACAGCTCCTGTTGCTGCTACTTGTGCACTTTCTGATGCAGCAGCCTCTTCTGCCGCTTTTTTATCTTTTTCTTCCTGCAATTGCTGCAGCAGATCATAGGAAGATGAACCTGATACTCCTGATATTTCCATCCTTATTTCCTCCTTTGTAAAAATATACCATTATTATATCACTTATTTGTGTTCATAAACTGAAATTAATCTTAAAAAAACCAGGAAATAAATAAGATGCCAGCACTTAATATTGAAATGTTATTTTCATTTATGATATGATTAGCATGTTCGAGACAGGAGGAAAAAAATGAATAAAAGCATACACCGCCTGTTGGAAGGCGGGTTGATCGTATCGTGCCAGGCTCTGCCAGGTGAGCCGCTTTTTAGCTCTTATATTATGTCCCGCATGGCATATGCGGCAAAGGAAGGCGGAGCAGTCGGTATCCGAGCGAATTCCATACCCGATATAAAGGAAATTAAAAATACAGTTGATCTGCCTGTTATCGGCATCATCAAACAGAAATATGAAGGGTATGAGGTTGTGATTACTCCAACTATTACAGAAATAACAGCACTGGCAGAAGCGGGAACAGAAATCATTGCACTGGACTGTACAAAAAGGATTCGTCCCCATGGGAGGGAGCTTGCAGATTTTTTACAAGAAATCAGGAGAAAATTTCCAGAGCAGCTTTTTATGGCAGATTGCTCCGATTTTGAGGAGGGATTACTTGCGGCGTCCCTGGGAATCGATTTTATAGGAACAACCTTAAGCGGTTACACTCATGAAACGCAACATAATGAACTGCCGGATTTGGAACTGGTCAGGCGCCTTTCAACCGATTCCGGTAAACCAGTGATAGCAGAAGGCGGTATTAAAACACCAAATCAGCTTAAAGCGGCATTTAAAGCAGGCGCATGGGCGGCTGTGGTGGGAGGTGCAATAACAAGACCCAGAGACATAACTTATGACTTTATATCAGGGTCAGGATGCCGTAATGGAACAATTACAGAATATAGACAAGAGGGAGAATCAGAATTATGAAAGGGGATTTTTTAACCAGAATACGTGGAGAATACAATCAGTTTACAAAAGCGGAAAAGAAAGTAGCGGATTACGTATTGCAAAATTATAAAGAGGTATTGTTTATGTCAATCACCGATTTGGCGGATGTATGTGAGGTCGGAGATACAAGTGTATTCCGGTTTTGCAAAACACTGGAACTAAAGGGATATCAGGAATTTAAAATGCTGCTTTCATTAAGCCTTCACGATGAGAATACTGGACAGGGGCGCCTGGAGGGGGATATTAGTCTGAACGATTCCTTTGCCGAAGTTTCACGTAAGGTACTTAATACCAACATGAATGCACTGGAGGAAACGTATTCGCTACTGAATGAGGAAAATTTTGATCGGGTAATCTGTTCTCTTCATGAAGCAAAACGAATCTGCTTTTTTGGAGTTGGAGCCAGTATGCTCTCCGCTATGAAGGCAGCTAACAAGTTTCTAAGAATTGAACCTAAGGTATCCTGTGTAACTGATTCTCATATGCAGGCTATGGTAGCATCAATGATGAGAGAGGGAGAGGCAGCTGTTATATTTTCCTACTCAGGTGCCACAAAAGATACCATTCACGTGGCAGAACTGGCAAAAAGAGCTGGAGCAGCAACAATCTGTATTACTCGATTTATCAAATCGCCATTGACCTCTTTTTCGGATGTTACCTTGCTTTGCGGAGCAAATGAAGGACCTCTGCAAGGTGGGTCTACATCCTCAGAGATCAGCCAGCTTTTCCTGATTGATCTAATGTATACAGAATATTATAGAAGATATTTCGATAGCTGTAATGCGGTAAATGAAAAGGTATCTGCTTCTGTGCTGGATAAAATGTGTTAAAATAAATTGTTCAAGGTTACTTCATGGATCAGGTGATAGAATCATAAAAGTGCATTGAAAGGAGGATCCAATGGAAGAAAAGTATTTTCGCAACAAGGTAGTCTGGTTTACATTTCTATACAGTATACTTGTTATTTGGGTTCATTCTTATAATGCGGTTTTGTTTTTGGGTAAAACAGGTGTGGCTTATCGGGTAGACTTATTGGAACGTTTTTGGGGTGATACAGTTGCTCAGATAGCAGTTCCCGGATTTTTTTTAATTTCTTCCTATTTGTTTTTTCGAGGATTTACATTGGAAATGATCTGGGTAAAATGGTATTCCAGAATACGCAGTATTCTTGTTCCTTATATTATGTGGAACTTTCTATATTATCTGGGATATGTGATTGGAAGCAGGATTCCCTTTTTATCTCAGATAATCGGCAAAGGCACAATCCCCATTAACTTTGAGGAAGCAGCTCAGGCAGTGCTTCACTACTCTTATAATTATGTGTTCTGGTATTTAAATCAGCTGATCCTTCTTGTACTTCTGGCTCCTGTAATCTATGTAGCTCTCAGAAAAAAAGCGGTTGGTGGATTGGTACTTGCAGGAATTTTGGCAGCAATCTATTTTGGGTGCTCGCTTCCTTTCTTAAATCTTGATGCATTATTTTATTATACGTTTGGCGCCTTTGCTGCTTTACATGGGAAAAATGTGACTGAAAATTCATTCAGCAGGAGCTATATAGCGGCTGGAGCCGTACTTTTTCTCGCAGCCTGTCTGGTAGTCTCCATTGATATTCCAGGTAATGCAAAAGGAGAAATTGCAGCGTCTACCGTATGCTTTAGGCTATTAGTACCTGTAAGCCTTTGGCTTATTGTGCCTGGAAGATATTTAAAAGAAGTGAACGATTGGATGAAACAGAATTTCTTTTTATATGCCACACATTTTTCCGTAGTCCGGTTCATTAATAAAACGGGAGCATTGCTGCTCCCGCCAATTCCTGCTATCTCTCTCGGTCTATATATTATTATGCCAGCTTTTTGTATCCTTTTCAGCTGTGGCACCAGCTACTTTTTAAGAAAACACATGCCCCTGGTCTGGTGTTTATTTAACGGAGGACGTTGACCAGACTTATTCTTAGCGATCAGCGGACCATCTGCCGGAAGCACCGCAGGGGAGGATAAGACCTGAACTTTTTACAGGAAGTCCTACTTCATCTGATTGAACATTTCCGCCAAATTTCTGAGCGATTTCTGTGGAAATTAAATAGGACAGTACAGATGGTGCAAGCCCCGTTGTATAGGAGTTAATGAGGAAGAATAAAGGGGTATCAGATAATAGCTGAGAGCAAAGCTTTACAAATGGGTGAATGGAGTCCTCTATCTTCCAGATCTCCCCTTTTGGTCCTCTGCCGTAAGACGGAGGGTCCATGATAATGGCATCATAATGATTGCCTCTTCTGATCTCTCTTTCAACGAATTTTACACAGTCATCCACGATCCATCGGATTGATGAGGATTCAAGCCCGGATGAACGGGCATTTTCCTTGGCCCATCCCACCATACCCTTTGAGGCATCTACATGGGTAACGGAAGCGCCAGCTTTGGCTGCAGCTAAAGTGGCACCGCCTGTATAAGCAAATAGATTAAGTACCTTAATGGGCCGGCCGGCCTGTTTGATTTTGTCTCCAAACCAATCCCAGTTTGCTGCCTGTTCCGGAAAGAGTCCGGTATGTTTAAAACTGAAGGGCTTTAACTGAAATGTTAATTCCTTGTAGCTGATGGTCCATTGCTCAGGCAGATGAAAGAATTCCCATTCACCGCCGCCTTTTACACTCCGGTGATAATGGCCGTTCATCTTTGTCCATCCGGCTTCTTTTTTAGGGGTGGACCAGATTACCTGAGGATCTGGACGAACAAGGAGATAATTTCCCCACCTCTCTAACTTTTCACCTTCTGAACAATCTATTACTTCGTAATCTTTCCAGCCATCTGCAATCCACATACTTGATGCCGCCTTTCTTTCTATATAAATACAATATTTATCTAATTGATTCTATGATTATACTGGATAGAGCTTTGAGCGTCAAGGTGATTCACACCTTGTCTGGTGGTTCTATATATTATAGTATAATCTTAAATGAAGAGGTGTCAGACTTATGGGCTGTTTCCGGATGGGATTTTCTTTCGGACGCTGTGGATGCAATTACTGGTGCAACTGGCGGGGGTGTAACGGCTGCGGCTGGATTTGCAATAACTGCTGTAACAACTGTTGCAATAACTGCAATAATAACCGTTCAGGGTGCTGCAGACGGTGCAATAATTGCTGCAGGAGAAATAATTGCTGCAGATAGATAATTAAATAGATCTGGCATACAGGCAGTGACGGTGTGTCTGGATTATATTCCACACCAGCACTGCCTGTTTCTGTGCTGTCTGGGAGTTTTAATACAGCAATAATTTTGTAATAGAATTGAAAGATTAAAACAGTTGAATAATCTAAGATTAATTGTTAAAATAAATATTAGTAAAAAAGGAAATCCCTGTAAGGAGTGAAGATATGAAAAGAA
>Ga0316613_10000805_pt1 | contig 23133 bp, 15 predicted proteins | sample OWC_soil_day10_C_2_FD_207647 | JGI IMG/M metagenome (GOLD analysis project Ga0316613, IMG submission 207647) | Wetland soil microbial communities from Old Woman Creek delta, Ohio, United States - OWC_soil_day10_CT_b | ecosystem: Environmental > Terrestrial > Soil > Wetlands | place: USA: Ohio...
TAATGAAATCGTGTATTTGCGCAATTCCCATAGTGCGAAATTTTTTGCGGGGTTTCCTATTGGTTTTAATATCGCCATTGGTGGTCAAGATGAACAGGGTAACGATTACGTCAATGAACTATCCTTCTTGCTGTTAAAAGCGCAAGAGCACCTTGGCTTGCCACAGCCGAATTTATCGGTGCGGTTAAATAAAAATACCTCTGAGGCGTTATTGGAAGAGAGTATTAAAGTAGTGGCTAAGGGCAGTGGGATGCCACAATTTTTTAACGATGAAGCAATTGTCAAAACGATGATTGAAAAGCTTGATGTTAGCAAAGAAGATGCGCGTGACTATGCCATTGTTGGTTGTGTTGAACTCACCACACAGGGTAATAACCTTGGGTGGAGCGATGCGGCAATGTTCAATTTAAATAAAACGTTAGAAGTGACGTTGACTGGTGGTAAGTGTTTATTAACGGGCGAGAAAATTGCGCCGAATTATGGCAATTTATGTACGTATAAAACCTATGAAGAATTAGAAACTGCGTTTGCTAAACAAATTGATTATTTTATGGGCAAAATGGTGTTGGCTTGTGAGCAAGTAGAAAAAGCGCATATTGATGTATTGCCATCACCATTTTTATCTTCGGTCATTCACGATTGTATCGAACGAGGCATTGATGTTACTGCTGGTGGAGCGCATTATAATTTTTCGGGGATTCAAATGATCCAAGTTGCCAATCTCGCCGACAGCTTAGCGGCGATAAAACAATTGGTGTATGACGAAAAACGTGTGGATAAGGCGGAGTTGTTAGCTGCGTTAGAACATAATTTTGACGGTTATGCTGTGATCAAAGCCTTGCTTCTAAATAAAGTGCCAAAGTATGGCAATGATGTAACTTGGGTAGATGAATTGGGAGCAAAATGGGCGCGTTATTTCCATGGAAAAATATCAGGCTATACAAACTATCGTGGTGGTAAATATCACACGGGGATGTACACGGTTTCAGCGCATGTGCCGATGGGTGAAAATGTTGGGGCATCGCCAGATGGGCGCTCGGCAAAAGCGCCGCTTGCGGATGGTGGAATGTCGCCTGTCTATGGCAGAGATATTACTGGGCCTACGGCAGTGTTAAAATCAGTAGCACGTTTAGATAATCAATTGACGACCAACGGCGGATTATTAAATATGAAGTTTTTACCAGAGTTTTTTGCTACGGAGAGAGGCGTTGATAAATTTGCCAAGTTTCTGCGTGCGTTTGTTGATTTAGAGATACCGCATATTCAGTTCAATGTCCTCAGGCGTGAAGATTTGCTGGCGGCGCAAAAAGATCCAGAGAAATACCGCAGTTTAACTGTTCGGGTGGCGGGCTATACCGCGTATTTCACGGAACTGGCTGGCGAATTGCAAAATGAAATCATTGCACGTACGAGCTATGGTGATATTTGATGACAGCATTAAAAGGAACGATATTTGATATCAGGAGATTTTCTACGCATGATGGGGACGGTATTAGAACAACGGTATTCTTGAAAGGTTGCCCATTAAAATGCGTTTGGTGTCAAAATCCTGAGGGAATTTCCCGGGAAACAAGCTTAGTACATTTTGCTAATCGGTGTATTGGCTGTGGCTTATGTGCCAGTAGTAGTGTAGATGGCGATATTACGATGAAGGATCAGCTCCCTATACTTCATAACAGCTCGACAAAACATTGGGAGAAGTATGTTGATATTTGTCCAACAGCGGCGTTAGTTGTAGATAGTAAGCAGTATACAGTTGCTGAAGTAGTCGAAATTGTCTTACGCGATCAGCCGTTCTTCCAATATGGCGGTGGGGTTACTTTATCGGGTGGCGAGCCGCTATTGCAAAAAGAGTTTACGCTTGCTCTATTAAAAGCACTTAAACAAAAAGCTGTGCATACGGCAGTGGAAAGTTCGTTGTGCGTAGACCAGACGTATCTGCTACAAATCCTACCCTATATTGATACTTTATTTGCTGATTTTAAAATATTTGATGATGAAGCGCATAAACGGGCGACGGGAATGGACAATGCGCTGATTAAGGATAATATTGCAATGGTATTAACTTCTGCGTATCGTGATCGTGTGATCATTCGCACGCCACTGATTCCGGAGTATACGGCAACAAAGGAAAATGTTACGGCGATTTGTCAGTATATCGCTAAGCTGTATCCCGAGGTAACCTATGAACTACTCAACTATAATCCACTCGCGCAGGCGAAATATAAACAGGTAGGGATGGAGTACTGCTTTAAGGAAAATCCGAAGATGTTTAGAAAAGAAGAAATGCAACAGTTCCAAGAGATTGCGCAAGCTACTGGGATCATAAACTTGCTAAAAGATGAATAAATAAAGCTGAAAGAGATGAAAAAATGTTTGTTGAAGAAAGACAAGAAGGTATCGTTGCCTTATTAAATAAATTTGGCAAGGTTAAAGTAAAGGAACTGAGTGAAAAGTTTGCGGTAACCGAGGATTGTATTCGCAAAGATTTAGCGAGCTTAGAAAAAGAAGGCTGTTTAAAACGGGCTTACGGCGGTGCAGTTATCGTGCGAACCAATGTGCATAAAGCCGAAGTCCGTAGCCGCAAAAATATCGATGTGAATGCAAAAAAAGCGATTGCGCAAAAGGCGCTCGCGCTGATTAAAAATCAAGATATGGTGTTTTTGGATATTTCGACGAGTAATCTTGAACTGGCACATTTGCTAGTCGAAAGTAAAAGAGAGATCACGGTCGTGACCAATATGCTTGAGATTCTTGTTTTATTAGCAAAAAAATCTGAAATAAAAGTCGTCTTTGTCGGTGGCGTCATCAATAAAAGCCGCGATGGTTTTTGGGGTAGTATGACGACAGACTTGATTGCAAAATGCAAGCCTGATATTGCCTTTGTCGGAGCTGTTGGCATTGACGTTTATGAAAATAGTATTTCTACCTATGACATTGAGGATGGCAGCAATAAAGCGATGATCATCAAAGCAAGTAAAAAAGCGTATCTAGTTGCCGAACTTAGTAAATTCAGCAAAGATGGTAACTATAACTATGCAACACTAGATGATTTGACCGGGGTTATTACAAACCAGCCGTTAACAATAGAAGTACAAGAGATGTTGATTGAGCATGGCGTGGAGCTGATATAAGACGAGATAAGTATGAAGATAAATAATAGTTAAGAGCGAATTTTAGTAGAAAAAGACGATATTTGTCACTTGCGCAAAGCTGAAAATCGTAGTAAGGTTTTGTAATAGAATACTACGGAGGAATATTAGATGTTTTTGAAATGGATTAGGCAAGTGCTGAATTGGCGGAGCTTTTATGCCTTGATTCAGCAGGATCTCAAATTATTTATCTATTTATTGGCGCTTTTTATGCTTTTTAGGATTGGCTTTATTGGTATCATGCAAGCTTACTTAGGCAGTACTAGCACTTGCGCGGATATTGTAGTCGCCTTGTATTATGGCTTGAAACTAAGTTTAAAAAGTGCTGGATTATTAGCAGCAACTTCTTTTCTCAGTTGTTTCATTTTTTATTGTATTTCGCCTAAAATAGTAGTGCATGTGCGGAAATTCATTGGCTCGGTTTATACGATTGCCTTAGCTATTTTGTTTTTTGCGCGCATTCCTTTTTATGAGCAGTTTCATTCAGGTTTTAATCAACTGATTTTTAATACAGTCAATGATGATGTCTATGCACTTGTGATTTCACTCATTGATCAGTTCCACTTGCCTTTGCGTTTATTAGGGGCCTTGGTAGGGGCGGGATTTTTATGCCGTTTGTTATATAAGTGGCTGGATACGCGAGTCCTTTATTTGCCGAAACTGAAAAATTGGTATGCGAATATCGCGATGCGAGTTGCCTTTTTAGTGGTACTTTATCAATTTATTGTATTCGTTAATTTTGGTGGCAGTATGAGCTTTGCTGGTAATGTCGATTGGGAAAACTCTGGGGTTACAAAAGATCAATTTTTAAATGAAGCAATTTTAGATGATGTGCAGGCACTTTATCGTGCGTATGAGATGAATGGCAGGCTTGCAAGTTCGACGGGGCTTATGTTTGAACCTGCACAAATTGCTGACTATGCCAAAAAATTGACTGGAAAGCAAATAGAAAGTGATAACTTAGATGAATATCTAAAAAAATCAGTGCAAGGAATACGGAAAGAAAAACCGAAGCAGGTCTTTTTGATTATTTCTGAAAGCTATGCAAACTGGCCCTTGCTTGATAAATACAAAAACCTTAACATCGCCAATGGGGTGAAAAATATCATCGCTGAACCTGATAGTGCTTACGTTAGCACATTTTTGCCAAATGGGATGAGTACCATTTCTGGTGTCATGGGAATTGTCACTGGCTTTACTGATGCCAATTTGTATTTGACGACAATGCCCGAAGCATATAAAGAGCCATATTCGACAGCGATTGCCCCTCAGATGAAGAAACTTGGCTATCGCACGAGATTCTGGTATGCTGGGCCAACTTCTTGGGAGCGGGTCAAAGATTTCTCCCTTGCGCAAGGGTTTGATGAATTCTACGGCAGTGGTGATTTTGAAGGGGCAACAGGCAATGTTTGGGGTTGTGATGATGAATATTTGTATGACGCCGTGTTAAAGGGAGTCAAAACAGAAGAGCCTAGTTTCAATATTGTGCTCAATGTATCGAATCATTCACCGTTTACAGTGGATTTAGATAAAGCAGGGTTTGATCGGGAGGCTGTAATAAAGGAGCTACCTGATAGCGTAAAAAACGACCAAGAGCTGGTGAAGCAGCTTGGTCATTTCTGGTATGCTGATAAGATGCTCGCAGAGTTTGTGACACACGCAAAGGAAAAATATCCGGATAGTGTGTTTATTATTGTTGGCGATCATGCAGATCGGATGAATATTGATAAAACGCCAACGATGTATGAACGGTATGGTATCCCTTTTGTCGTAACGGGCAAAGGGATTACGAAGCAAAGTATACCAGCAGGCGTGGCCGGCAGTCATATTGATGTGATGCCGACTTTGCTAGAACTGATTGCGCCAAAGGGTTTTACGTATTATTCAGTAGGAAATAGTTTGACACTAGGCAATGCCCTTGGTGTTAACTATGGATTCTGGATTACGCCACAGTATATCGGTAAAACGGATATGGTTGCCGAGCCGGAAGCTATCACTTTACCAGCAGGTCCTGTGCCCGATCAACAAGTGGTACAAGAGAGTGTTGAAGCAGTGCGCAGTGTATCTTGGTGGCGGAGTAAGTATGGCAATCAATTAGCAAAATAATTTGTCGAGTAGCCTTGGTATGAGCTAGTTTGATTTGAAATTTATCGTAAAAATAAAAGCTATAAAAATATAGTATGAGGTGAGTTCTATGGCAATCGTCCATAAAGGCAAGAGAACTTTAAATGGACAAGCAAATCAATATTTGTTAACGAGCGGAGCTTGTGTGGCGATGTTGATTGCGTATGCGGTCATGATGGTGCAAGGACAAGGCGATGTGAAAGTAAATGTTGTTTTCATGGCACTCCCGGTGTTTTGGATATTTGGTGCGATCTTCTACTTTAGAAAGTATAAAATCTTTAAAGCAGGGGCGACAGGCGAGTCTGGTTTATTAGAATATGTACGGAAATTGCCCAACCAGTATCATGTTTTTACCAATTTCCAGATCAAAGAAAAGCGCATTTATGATGAGGTGGATCTTCTCGTCATTGGTGATACGGGTGTCTTTGTCATTGAAGCCAAAAATCACGTGGGTAAGATTGTTGGCACTGCGGATGATGTTGAATGGAAGCAATATAAAACCGATCCAGAAGGTAACACAAAAACAAAGTTGATGGCAAATCCAATAAAACAAGCAGATTGGCATACGATCAATATCGATCGATTACTCAGACAAGATGGCTTTCATGTTACAGTAATCGGCTTATTAGTATTTACCAACCCAAAGGCAATTTTGGAAATTGGCTCAAGTAAACTTGCTATTTTAGATAGTAGCAAAGCTGTGAATCAATATATTTTAAATTACAAACCACAACAAAAACTCAATAAAAGTCATATTAATCAAATTGTTCGTGCTTTAGAAACTAAGGTAAATAAAAAGTAAAAAGAGGTTCGTTAAGTCCGCGAGAACTCGTAATTATTCGCTTGACTGAAGTCCGTGTTATTTGTTTTTTATAAACTTGGTCAGTAGGATTTTAGTAGGTTTTGGCGAATGGTATAAACAATGGTATGTAGCAATAATGTTATGATGCTGAATGCAATGGAGGATAAAAGATGAGTGACGAAAGAGATTGGGATCTGTTTAAACAAAAGTTGAAAGTGAAAACTGGCATTGATTTAAATGAATATAAAGCAAACCAAATGCAACGTCGGATTACGAACTTGATGACAAGGCATAACCATAAATCGTATGTTGAATTTTTCAATTCAATTGAAAATGATAAGAAGAAATTTGCTGATTTTATCGAATATTTGACGATTAATGTAAGTGAATTTTTCCGTACACCAGAAAAGTTTTCTGAATTGGAAGCGAAAGTAATTCCTGATTTATTAGCAAAAAGCCCTAAGTTAAATATTTGGAGCGCAGGCTGTTCGATTGGGGCTGAGCCATATTCTTTGGCGATGATTTTAAAGGATATGACACCATCCGCGAGACATCGTATTTTAGCGACTGACCTTGATATTGAAATTTTGAGTAAAGCAAAAGCTGGCGTTTATACCGGTAATGAAATTAAAAATATTTCGGTGCAACGAAAAAATAATTATTTCAACATTGAAGGGGACAAATATACAGTGTTAGATGATATCAAATCACGCATTGAATTTAAACGTCATAATTTATTGTTAGACAGCTTTGAAACTGGCTTTGATCTGATTCTTTGTCGCAATGTGGTTATTTACTTTACGGAAGAAGCAAAAGATAAACTTTATCGCCGTTTCTTTGCAGCGTTAAAACCAGGTGGGGTTTTATTTGTTGGTGGTACAGAAGCAATTTTGAATTTCCGCGATATCGGATTTGCAAGTTACTTACCATTTTTCTATCGTAAACCATTTTAAAAGATGCCCCAATTAGAGAACAATTTAAATAACGCGGTTAATTTGTTGAAAATGACGCGAACGATGGTTTTTTCTTCAATGGAGGTTTGAGCGAGCAAGTCGACTTTTTTGACGATGTTGTTATCGACAAGCAATCTTAGTTCACCGATTTTTTGCCCCTGATAAACAGGGGCTTTTATTTTGTCTGGAAGATCAATATCTACGGTAATAGAGCCTTTTTTTGCTTCTTCGACGACCATTGCCGCATCGCTGCCTAAGATGGCATCGACGCTTTCACCAAAGCCACCTTCAACTGGAACACTATCAATAAATGCGCCGCTACTGGCATATTCAAATAATTCGTAGTGATCAAAGCCCCATTGCAATAACGTTTGTGAATTTTGCCAACGAGACTTATCGTGCAACATAACGGCGATTAAACGTTGATTGTTTTTTGTGGCACTGGCTACAAGGCATGGCCCTGCTTCAGTTGTCGTCCCCGTTTTTACACCATCCGCTTCTGCGAGCATCCACAGAAGTTTGTTGGTGTTTTTTAAATTCTGTTCGTGGTTATTGCCGCGGCTATCTTTCCAATCAACACTGGTATGTTTTGTATTGACGATTTCAGAAAAAATCGGATGCTTCATTGCATAGCGTGTAATCCAAGCGAGGTCGTAGGCAGTAGAATAATGGCCTAGTGTAGGTAAGCCATTAGGATTTTGAAAATGGGTATGATAGGCACCGATTTCTTTGGCTTTTTCGTTCATGAGTACGACAAAATCATCTACAGACCCGGCGATAAATTCAGCAATTGCAACGGCACTGTCGTTGCCAGAACGGAGCATGAGTCCAGTGAGTAATTCGTGGAGGGTGATGATTTGCCCTTTTTCAAGGTACATGGTTGAGCCAGAAGTGTTTGCTGCTTTGGCACTGATCGTGGTCTTTTCCTCAAGGCGGTTACTTTCAATAGCAAGAATTGCAGTCATAATTTTTGTGGTGCTGGCAGGCGGTAGCTGGGCATAAGCATTTTTTTCAAATAATATTTGCCCTGTTTTCGCATCCATAAGGATCGCGCCACTCGCAGTGATCGCTGGGGGGGATGGTTTGCAAAAAGCGAAGTTGGCAATGAGTAGCAGAGGAACTAAGATAAACGCAATTTTTTTTATCCAAGGAAGCATGTAAAATCCTCCTCATTGTTTCGTAGGGTTTTAGCAGATTATATTACTTAACCAAGGATATGATGCATATATTTTTTAAAAAAGCGTACTATCCAGTAAGATCATAGAAGGGAGGCAAAGCTTATGGTTTCTATGCGCAATTATTTTGCAATGACGGTGGTAGCTCTTGCCTTGGTTGCTAAACTAAGCCAAGGTATTTTTTTAGAGGAAGTAAAAGTTGTGAAAAAAATCCCTACTACACATAAAGTGGTTGCACTAACCATTGATGATGGACCAAATGATAAGACTACACCAGAACTGTTAAAAATTTTGCAAGAGAAAAATGTAAAGGTGACGATGTTTGTTTTAGGCGAAAATGTTAAAGAACATCCGGAATTGGTGGTGCGCGCTGCCAAAGATGGGCATGAAATTGCTACCCATGCCTACACACATAGCTATTTAACGAAAATGAGTCAAACCGAATGTGCAGCAGAATTGGATAAAACAGAAGCAATTTTAAAAAAAATAGAAATAAAACCACACTTGTTTCGTCCACCAGGGGGGTTATACAATGATGCTGTGATTAAAGAAGCTGATAAACATTGCTACACAACGATTTTGTGGTCAATTGATCCAAAAGATTGGCAACGACCAAGTGTTGAGCAAGTGGTAAAGACGGTTACGACTACAGTCGAACCAGGGAGTATTGTTCTCTTACATGATGGTCAATATCCATTGCCTACCCCAGAAGCGGTTGGACAGATTATTGATAATCTACGGGCGAAAGGCTATATTTTCGTTACCATAAGTGAGTTGTTAAACTATTATGAAGTGCGTGAAACAGGTCTATTTTCATATTTAAATAATCAAAAGATTTTGTTAAACTAAATACTATTATAATTATTTACGCCGAAATGTGTTAGAATAGAATAAAGGCATAGTATCAATGAAATACGGAGGATGAATATGTATTGTAATCATGAAGTCGAAACGATGCCTAGAGCTGCAATGATTGAATTACAAACGCAAAAATTGCAAAAAATGATAAAATGGGTCTATGAGAAAAGCCCTTTCTATAAAGAAAAAATGGCATCATTGGAGTTGACTGATCAATCCATTCAAACGCTTGAAGATTTGCAGAAGCTGCCTTTTACGACGAAAGAGGATTTAGTTAACAATTCACCATTTGGATTTTTGACTGGTCCGCTCAGCAGTACTATTCGTATGCGGATGATTGGGGAGTATAAGCCAGTGACAAAAGCCTATACCAGTGCGGATGTTGGACGAAATGTAGAAATGACCGCACGTGCTTTGGTCGCAGGTGGTGTCACTATGGCGGATGTTTTACAAATTTGCGAAGATTATACGAGTGAAAGTGCGTTAGGCATCCAATATGCGGCGGAAATTTTGGGAGCAACCGTTGTTCCGACCGAGCTGACAAAGCTGGAACTTCAATTAGAAATGATCGATAAATTCCGGATTACCGCGATCGCCAGCAATGCCCAGCAGATGTTACAATTATTGGTGGCAGGGCAGGCTTTAAATTATGATGTAGCCAGTATGTCAATTTCTAAAATTTTTTCTTTAAACAATGATACAAAAAATAATATGGGTGAGCACATTGCGAGCCGATTTAATGCGCAAGTATTCAATCTGTATTCGCCGCCCGAACTTGGATGTTCAACCATGATGTTTGAATGTCAGAAAAAGTGTGGTCTGCACATGCAAGAAGATTATTATTATCCAGAAATCATTAACATCATCAATGGCAGGAATGTTTTAGATGGTCATATGGGTGAATTGGTGATTACGACATTATCTCCTGAAGCAATGCCGATTATTCGCTATCGCACTGGACAAATGGTAGCCATTGATCGGGACGTGTGTTCTTGTGGGCGAACACTCTCCAGAATAAAAATGCCATAAGAATTTATTTACAGTGCTGATTTTGTTTTTTATGACGCAATATTGGGTACATTACCTATTGAGGAGGTGCTGTATATGATATTTGGCCATAAAAAACGTTATCCAATCATGGGCATGGGTTCGATGGACTCCGACGATATGAGAAGTATGGCAAAAATGGCATTTGCAGGTTTCATTTTTTATCAAGCAGCAAAATATGTTGTAAAAGAGATCATGGATTAGTCTCCTTAGAAAATTGCTCTGGCTTTTTAGCTGGGGCAATTTTTTTATGCAGGATTATTGAAAAAAAACCAGAATTTTTAAGATATAAAGGAGGGAACGCTTGTGCGATTTATACATACTTCAGATTGGCATTTAGGCAGATTGTTTCATGGTAAACATTTAACGGATGACCAAGCATATGTACTAGAGCAGTTCCAGGCTGTAGTAAAGGATACAAAACCAGATGCAATTATCATTGCTGGAGATATTTACGATAGATCAGTGCCGCCAACGGAGGCGGTAGAACTTTTAGATGATACCTTAGCGAAACTTTTGTTGGATGAAAAAGTTCCGATTATGATGATTGCGGGAAATCATGATAGCCCAGAGCGTGTGGGTTTTGGCAGTAAGCTACTCGCGAAACAAGGTCTGCATGTCGTAGGCACGTTAGAAAAGAATGTGCAGCCCATTGTCTTTCACGATACGTTTGGTGAAGTCTATTTTATGCCGTTTACGTATGCCGAGCCAGCTTTGGTGCGCCATTTATTTCAGCTAGATAAACTAGAGAGTCACGATTTGGCAATGCAGTTTCTCGTGGAGCAAAGTTTAGTGAACATCCCTGCCAAGGCGCGTAAGGTTGCGATTGCGCATACCTTTATTGCCGGTAGTATGGAAAGCGAATCGGAGCGCCCTTTATCGGTAGGTGGTACGAGCAATGTGAGTAGCAGTATTTTTTCGCCGTTTCATTATACAGCGCTAGGACATTTACATAATTCACAACGCGCTGGGGCAGATCACATCCGTTATTCGGGCTCATTACTAAAATATTCGTTTGATGAAGCGAATCATAAAAAAGGGATTAACATCGTTGAACTAGATGGAGTCGGTAATGCAAAGATCGAAGTGGTAAGTTTAACGCCGAAATATGATGTTCGGGTTGTCGAAGGACACTTTAACGATATTTTAAAAAATCGCATCGACTATCCACTAAGTGATGATTATATCAGTGTTAAATTGCTCGATACGATGCCAATCTTAGATGTACATGGACAATTAGAAAAAGTATATAAAAATTTGATGCAGATAGAGCGCCCTTATTTAACCGTTGCTGGTAAATTGCAAAAGCCAAACGGCGATCATCGGCGCATGAGTGAAACGGAATTGTTTGACTCTTTCTTTGAACAAATGACTGGGGAAAAACTAACAGAACCGCAAAGTAAAGTGTTTCGTGAGAATATAGACGAATTATTTCAAGCAGAGAGAGAGGCAAAAGTATGAAACCATTAAGGCTTAAGATCAGTGCTTTTGGCCCTTATGCCGATGAAGTTGTTTTGGATTTTAGTGCACTTGAGGGACGGACTTTTTTTCTGATTCACGGACCGACTGGTTCGGGAAAAACAACGATTTTAGATGCGATGTGTTTTGCACTTTATGGTGATACGAGTGGAAATGTCCGCGACAGCAAATCGGTACGTAGCGATCATGCCGCGCTTGCCATTGCCACCGAAGTAGAATTCACTTTTGCGATTGGTGACACGAACTATAGAGTGAAACGTAGCCCCGAACAACTTCGTCCGAAAAAACGTGGTGATGGGACGACGCTCCAAAGTGCTGAGGCCGAGCTCTGGAAGTTAACTGAAACAGAGGAAATTTTGCTCACCACGGGGTATAGTGATGTGATCAAGCAGGTAGAAACCTTACTGGGCTTTAAGAGTAGTCAATTTCGCCAAGTGGTGCTCCTTCCACAAGGTGATTTTCGTAAATTGCTCACGGCAAATTCTGCCGAACGACAAGAAATCATGCAAACGCTATTCAAGACAGAACTTTACCGAAAAATTGAAGAACATTTGAATAGCAAATATAAAGAGACTAAACAAAATGGTGAGGAACTTACCAAAGAGCGCAATTGGGTGCTGAGTGACGCAGGTGTTGAGACGCTAGAGGAATTGGTCGAACAAATCAAAACGAATCAGGCTAGTTTAGTCGATAAAAATAAAGAACTGCTCAAGTTGAAAATAGCAGTGGAACAAGCACAAAAACAAGTCAGCGATGGAAAAATCATTGTCAATAAATTTAATGAATTAACCGATGCAAAAACCAAATTGACAGAGTTAGAAGAAAAAGTTGATACGGTTAAGGTTGGTCGAGTAACACTAGAAAAAGCCAAAAATGCCGCTACGTTACTGGATGCAGAAAAGCAACTATTACAGTTAGAGACCGATCAAAAACAATATGTTCAGCTACAAGAAAAACAGCAAACGCAAGTGCTAAGTTTAGTAAACAAGTTGAAAGTAGCCGAAGAAAAGCTGAAACTAGAACTGACAAAAGAGAGTGAACGCGAAGCTGCTAGCAATGAGATAATCAAACTTGGTGAGATTACGGACAAGGCTAAAGCCTTGGTACAAGCGGAAGCGGAAACTCTGCAGTGCCAAAAAAGCGTACAGCAAGCGTTGGCAGCAAAAACAACCGGACAAGAAGTGTTAGCGCAAACAAAAATCACATTGCAAGCGAAACTTGAGCAAGAGGAAAATTTTAAATTACAAGCAAGTAAATTGACTGGTAGTAAAATCGAGCTTGAGCATGCCAAACGAATTGCGCAAAAACGCGAAGAGTTAGAGTTGCTCAGCAAGAATGCTGTGATTGCCAAACAAAACTTAACGCAGGAAGAAGCTAAACTAGTAACATTGCAAGAAAACTATGTGACGATGCAAAGTACGTTAAGTAAGTTGCAATATCTATTCGCAGCAGGACAAGCGGCTGTCTTAGCGAGTGATTTAGAAGAAGATACCCCTTGCCCTGTTTGTGGCTCGATCTCGCATCCGAAGTTAGCAGTGCCGACCGATCGTTTGCCGAGTGAAACAGAGATAAAAAAAGTACAAGAGCATCTAAGCGAACTTGATCAAGCACGCAGTAAAGCGCAAACGTTAGTGAATAGCTGTAGAACAACTACGCAGACGGTCCTCAATCGGATTGCCGATATACAAGGAGAATTGGGTGAAGCGCACCAAGCGCAGATAAGCGAGCTTCGGGCTAAGGTTGTGGAATTAGAAAAGTTATGTAAACAAGAGCAAGCGGCGGGTGAACGATTAGAAGGACTCAGCAAAGAAATTACCTGCCTAAAGGAAAATGAGCAGAAGCAAACCTTGGCGCAAGAAAAATGCGAGGAAACTTGGCGACTGGCGGATAGTGCACTTCGGCAAAAGCAAGCGGTTGTCGTAGAACGACAAGCCTTAGTACCAGAAGAATATCGTAATAGCGAAGCCTTGGCAGTAGCGCAAGAACGAACGCTGGCGAAGCAACAGGCCTTGAAAGCTAGTTTTGAAGCGGCACAAACTGCGGTCAAGGATTTTGAGCAGCAGGTAGCCGTTGCGCAGACGAGTTTTGCAAGTACGAAAGTACAATTGGAAAATACGCAGGCACGCTATCAAAAAGAGACAGAAATTTTTAGCGAACGTCTAGCGCAAGCAACATTTGTATCGCTAGAGGAATATCGCGGGGCAAAAAAATCGACCGATTATATCGAAAAGTTGGCAGAGCGGATCGGACTATTTGATACAAATATGAATAGTGCAAAAGACCGTTTGCAAAGAGCGCAAGCAGCAACCGTCGAGCTGGTACTGCCAGAGATGACGAAGCTAGAGCAAGATTTAGCAGCAGTGACCAATCAACACAATCAAGTGTTAACGGAGCAGGTTAAACTCGCAAATCAAGTAGGCAAACAAGAAGAAGATCGGGAAAAAATCCAAAAGATCAATGTTGAACTAGAGAAACTATCGGAAGTGTATGGACTCATTGGTAAGCTCGCGGAGACGGCCAATGGTAAAAATGAATACGGCTTAACCTTTCAACGGTTTGTTTTGGGATCGTTACTTGAAGATGTAGCTGATGCGGCAAATATGCGCTTAAAGATGATGAGTCGGGGTCGTTACTTGCTCCAGAGAACTATGGATCGCGCACGTAAAAATTCCGCAGGTGGTTTAGAACTCGAAGTGCTCGATAATTATACAGGTATTGCCCGTGGAGTAGGAACTTTGTCGGGGGGCGAAACTTTCTTGGCATCTTTATCCTTGGCTTTAGGTTTGGCTGATGTAGTACAAAGTTATGCTGGCGGTATCCACCTCGATACCATTCTTGTCGACGAAGGCTTTGGTACACTAGATCCAGAAGCCTTAGATATGGCGATCAGAGCGTTGATTGACCTGCAAAAAGGTGGTAGACTCGTCGGGATCATTTCCCATGTACCAGAACTCAAAGAGCGGATTGATGCAAGGTTAGAAGTAAGTACAAGTAAACATGGCAGCAGTGCACAATTTAAGGTGGGATAGGGGGCAATTTCATGGCACTAAAATTAGTATATGGTCGTGCTGGTACTGGCAAAACGGAGTATTGTTTAACTGAAATTTGCCAGCATTTGCGCCAATCACCAGAAGGCGATTCTCTCATCATGCTACTCCCGGAGCATGAGACGTTTAAAGTAGAAAAACTGCTGGCCAATACACCTGATTTAGGGGGCTTTACACGTAGCTATGTTTTTGGGTTTCGTCGCTTTGCGCATCGAGTCTTGATGGAAACTGGCGGTGCGCTTCGCCCGCAAATTACGGAGCTTGGGAAAAGACTGCTATTAACCAAGGTGCTCAGTGAGCATAAAAAAGAATTAAAATCACTTGGCAGAGCGGCAAAGCAACGAAATTTTGCCGATACGCTAGCAAGTATGATCGAAGAATTTAAATCATATGGCATTGAAAGTGAAGATCTCAGTAGGGCAGTTGCTGACATGGAGGATTCTCCACTCAAAGATAAATTGCAGGATTTAGCGCTTGTGTATCAAGGGTTTGCTACTGGAATGGCAGGACATTATACCGATGCGGAAGACTGCCTGAACCTGCTGGCTAAGCGACTAGATACGTCAAGCATTGTGCAAAATTCTAAGGTGTGGATTGATGGATTTCGTTGGTTCAATCCGCAGGAAATCGCGATTATCACCAGCCTGCTCAATACGGCAGCCGAGGTGACGATTACGCTTTGTATTGATGATGTTGAAAACCAAGAACATCAAATCGAAACTTCACTATTTTATCGCCAATGGCAAACTGGGCAGAAGTTATTAGAACTTGCTAAAAAATTAAACATTCCTGTTGTTGAAGAGGAATTAACAAAAAATCATCGATTTGCTACTACGGCAAGCCTTCAGCATATTGAACAAAATTTCTATCGTTTCCCGATTCGGGTGATCAAAGAAAATGAAGGAGTGCATCTCGTTGAAGCGGCAAATCGTCGCTTAGAGGTAGAAGGAATTGCCGTTGATATCATTCGGCTTTGTCGTGAGAAAAATTATGCTTGGCGAGACATTGCCATTTTAGTGCGCGATCAAGAAAATTATGGTGACCTATTAAGTGTAGTGCTCGCCGATTATGGGATTCCGTTTTTTAGTGATAGTAAACGGCGCAGTGTGCATCATCCGTTAGCGGAATTGTTGCGCTCAGCATTAGAGGCAATCAATGGCTGGAAATACGAGCCGCTGTTTCGTTGTTTTAAAACCGATTTCTTTGGCGTCAGTCGCAGTCAGATTGATGTATTAGAAAACTATGTTTTACAGTTTGGTATTCGTGGTAATCGCTGGACGATGCCAGAGGATTGGCAATTTGTAAAACGCTTGTCTTTAGATGAAGATAGTGAACTGGATGAAAAAGCAACGGAACAGCTGGCAAAACTAAATGAAGTTCGCTGGCAGATCATTGCGCCCTTACTTCGTTTTGAAAAACGAATCCACAAGGCGAGTACAGTTACGGAGCTGACAACAGCGCTGTACAATTTATTGGTAGATCTAGAAGTGCCACAGCAACTAGAAAAATGGGCTTTTGCGGCAGAAGCACAAGGTTATTTAGACGAAGCGCGTGAACATCAGCAGTTGTGGGATAGTGTTGTTATATTATTTGAGCAAATGGTGGAGACCTGTGGCGAAGAAAGCATGAAGTTAGAAGACTATGAAGCGATTATCAACGATGGGTTAGAAGGACTAAAACTTAGTTTGATTCCACCGGGACTAGATTATGTAACGATTGCATCACTCGATCAAAATAGTGTATCGGGCAGTAAGGCGATCTATATTGTCGGTGCTAACGAAGGTGTATTGCCTAAACGCAGTCGCAGTGAAGGGCTACTCACCGATGCAGAAAGGGTGCAGATGGCGAGTATTGGCCTAGAATTATCGCCTGGTGCCAGTGCGGATAATTTTGCCGAACGATTTTTGCTCTATAGTGCGATGACCAGAGCCAGTCAGTATCTTTGGATCAGTTATCCTCTAGCAGATAGTGAGGGCAGCGGACTTGCGCCGTCTTCACTCATCAGTCGTTTGCGTGAAATGCTGAGCATCCAGCAAATACAGAGTATCCCGCTCGAAATAGCAGCAGGTACCGAACATGAAATCATTGCTGAGCCGCGCCAAGCCTTATCTCATTTATTGGGCGCTTTTCGCCAGTATCAGCAGAAGAAACAGCTGAGTCCGATTTGGCAAGATGTTTATAATTGGTCACTGGGCGATGACTGTATGCGGCCGCTTTTAAAAACAATTTTAGCGGGTTTGTTTCACCGTGATAATGTTGCACCCCTGCCACCAGAATTGGCGGGGAAATTGTATACAACTAATAAACGCTTACGCGGTAGTGTAACGCGTTTTGAGCGGTTCAAAGCCTGTCCATTTCAGCATTTTGCGCAGTACGGACTTAGTTTAAAAGAACGGGCGGAGTTTCGTTTTCAAGCACCTGATTTAGGACAATTTTTACATGCTGCGTTGAAAAATTTTGGCGACCGTATGGAAAAAGAAAATCGCTCTTGGGGTAGTGTAGGCGATGAAGAATACAAAGCAATCTGTACGGAAATCGTCGATGATTTGGCACCGAAACTACAAAATGAAATTCTCCTTAGCTCCAATCAGCATAAACATTTGCTGGGGAGAATCAAGCGAACCGTCGAACGCTCCATTCAACGGTTAATTGCGTTTGATCGGGTGAGTGAGTTTAGCCCAGTTGGTCTAGAAAAATCCTTTGGGCGTGGGAAAGATGCGCTGCCACCACTTGAATATGCGCTAGAGAATGGCTATCGTCTAGAAATCAGTGGACAGATTGACCGAATCGATAGCATAACGCATGAGGGGAAACGTTATTTCCTCGTTATTGATTATAAATCAGGGAATGCCTATATTAATTTAATTGATGTGTATTATGGGCTCAAATTGCAACTGTTAACGTATCTGCTCGTCGCACAAAACTCTGCCAAGGAGATGCTCGGAGAGGCAGCCTTGCCGGCGGGAGTTCTCTACTATTTCTTAAAAAATCCGCAGATTACGGCAAATGCAAAACTATCAGAAGCAAAAGTAATGATAGAAATTAATAAAAAACTTAAAATGCCAGGCTGGGTACTCGCCGATGCCGATATGGTGCAAAAAATTGATAGCTCCTTCAACTTTATTAAAGTTGCCCTTACGGCAAAAGGAACGATCAATGCATCGACAAAAAATAGTGTGAAGACCGAGGAAGAGTTTTTTGCTTTACTCCATTATATGGACGAGGTGCTCGTAGATACAGGTGAGCAAATTTTACAAGGCGATGTTGCGGTGAGTCCGTACGAACTCTCTGCAAAACAAGCCTGTACTTTTTGTCAGTATCATTCATTTTGTCAATTTGATCGTCTACTAGCAGACCATGAATACCGAAAATTGGCGAAGCTTGATAATGAAATGATGATGCAGCATTTATTAGAGGGGGTGAAATAATGGCATGGTCAGAAGCACAACTGCAAGCGATTAACACATACAATAAAAATTTACTGGTTGCCGCGGCGGCAGGTTCAGGAAAAACCTCGGTATTGGTAGAGCGGATTATCAGGCGTTTATTAGATGAAAAGCAAAAGTTTAACATTGATAAAGTGCTAGTCGTCACCTTTACCAATGCGGCAGCAGCGGAAATGCGGGAGCGGATTGGCAATGCCATTAGCAAGGCGTTAAAAGAACGTCCGCAGTCACGTCATTTGGAACGGCAATTGGTGCTACTCAATGCCGCTTCGATTTCTACGATTCATGCGTTTTGCCAAACTGTCATTCGCCAGAACTTTCATCTGCTGGATATCGATCCGAAGTTTCGTCTAGCCAATGAGCAAGAGACTAATTTGCTAAAACAAGATGTATTAGAAGCTTTGTTTGAGCAAAAATATACGGATGCCGATGCCGACTTTTTAACCTTTGTTGACCATTATGGTAATGAACGCAGTGATGAGGCGCTTTATGAAATCATTTTGAACTTATATAAATTTTCTTGTAGTCAACCGTATCCGCACGTGTGGCTTGAGCGATTAAAAGATCGTTTTGCGCTCGCCGCAGATACTGATATTGATACGACTGTGTGGGCGAAACTCATTCGTCAGCAGTTAGAATTGGCACTCTTAGAATGTCAGCATCTTCTTGATGAAATGATCCTGAATGCCCAGCAGATTGAGTTTGATTTTTATGTGCCAACCTTTGAGGCTGATCGTGAGCTGATTGATCATTTGGCAAACTTGCTGGATGCCCCGTGGGACGAGTTGCAAAAAGCAATGTACGCTGTCAAATTTAGTGTGATGGCACGAGCGCCGAAAGAAACGGATGAAGCGTTGAAAAAGCTATTTAGTGATAAGCGTGGTAAAGTAAAGAAAATCATCACTACGCTGAAAGACAATTATTTTACGGTCACAGGTGCAGAACAAATTGTTGATCTCATTCAGGTTGAACCAATGATGGCTACGATTTGCCAATTGACTATGCAGTTTGCTGAAAGTTTTGCCGCGGCGAAACGCATCAAGGCGATTGCTGACTTTAATGATTTAGAACATTTTTGTTTAAAAATCCTATTGGCTGAAGAAGCTACGCCAGAAAATGCGCAGCCGTCAACGGTGGCCAAAGCCTTGCAAGAAAAATATGAGGAAGTTATGGTTGATGAATATCAAGATACCAATGGGGTACAAGAAGCGATCATATCGCTCGTGCGCAAAGCAGAAAAACCAAACTTATTTCTCGTAGGGGATGTCAAACAAAGCGTGTATCGTTTCCGTTTAGCCGAACCGGAATTGTTCCTTGAAAAGTATCGTAATTACCCTGCTAGTGGGGAAGCGTTTGCCCGCATTGATTTGGCGCAAAATTTTCGGAGTCGCGAAGAAATCCTAGCGGCGATTAATTTTCTGTTTTGTCAATTGATGTCGCCCAAAGTTGCCGAACTTAGCTATGGCGAAGCAGAAAAATTAAATCCCGGGACGGGGTACGTAGAAACAGAGCAAAAGCTTGTTGCTGGAGCAGTCGAGCTAAGTATTATCGATCGTGATAGCTCTGAAAGCGAAGAGTCTTATGAGCAAGATAGCGAAACGCAGACGGGAGAAAACCAGCAAGAGGAAGAAGAACTCTCTGGTTTTGCGCTAGAGGCAACGTTTATCGCTAAGAGAATACAAACGCTGATGGACGAGTCCGCCTACGTTTTTGATAAAGAGACGAAGACCTATAGACCGCTTGCTTGGCGAGATATCGTCATTCTTTTACGCTCAGTAAAAAATAAAGCCAATGTATTATTAGAAACACTTCGCAATGCAAATATTCCTTCCTATGCCAATGTGGATTCTGGCTATTTTCAGGAAATTGAAATTCAAATCATGCTTGCCTTGTTGCATGTGATTGACAATCCATACCAAGATATTCCGCTCGCCAGTGTACTCCATTCACCGATTGTTGGCTTATCGACGATCGAGCTTGCTGAAATTAGGCTATCTTTGCCGCAATCTGAATTATGGTCGGCTGTTATTAAGGCAAATGCAGCAGAAAGCGAGTTAAACGCTGAAACCAAGGTGAAATTAAGCCGTTTTATCGCGCAGGTTAACGAATGGCGTAATCTGGCAAGACGGAAAAGCGTTCCCGAACTTATTTGGCAATTATTCCGTGATACCGGTTATTATGATTACGTTGGTGGTATGACGGGGGGGATGCTAAGGCAAGCAAACTTGCGGATGTTGTATGATCGGGCAGGTCAGTATGAGACGACGAACTTTCGGGGGTTGTTTAGATTTTTGCGCTTTGTTGAAAAAATGCGTGATACAGGGACGGATTTAGCAGTAGCGAGAACGCTGGGCGAAAGTGAAAACGTCGTGCGGATTATGAGCATCCATAAAAGTAAAGGGCTAGAGTTTCCTGTGGTGATTGTTGCCGATCTTGGTAAGCAATTTAACCTTATGGATAGCAAGGGGACGCTACTAATGCACAGAAAGTTAGGGTTAGGCCCGTATGTTACCAATGGGGATCTGCAATTTAAATATCCCACAATCGCGCGGCAAGCAATCGCTTATAAAATGAATATGGAAAGTAAAGCAGAAGAACTGCGGGTATTATATGTTGCGCTAACGCGGGCCAGAGAAAAATTAATCTTAGTCGGTTCGGTGGCGAAACTTTCGTCAAAAGCCAATGCTTGGTCTCAGCATATTGCTTCGAGCAATCGTTTACTGCCAGATTATGCGATTGCTGGTGCTAGTACCTATCTCGATTGGATTTGCCCAGCGGTGGTACGCCACGCGGATGGAGAAGCGCTCTTAAAAGCAACCGACACAACCCAAATGCGGATCAATGCCATTCATGAAGATACTTCGCAGTGGCAAGTATCGATCATTCCGGCCAGTGATGTGTCTCGCAATGAAGAACTCAGTGCAGAAGATAATGCATTCATGCAAAAGGTAGAATCGTTGCAACCACTTGCAGAAAGTGCTGAAAAGGACTGGGTAAAGTCGGTACTTGATTGGCAATATCCTGATATGACGACCAAAGAAGTTCCGGCAAAATTATCGGTAACGGAAATGAAACGCCGTTTTGATTTAGCACAGCAAGCTGAAAATCCGAGTGAGACGATTTTTAAGAAACCCGTGATCATTACAAGGCCGCGATTTATTCAAGAAAAAACCAAATTAACTGGCGCGGAATATGGCACGCTGATGCACAGTGTCATGCAGCACATCGACATCTTTGGGGATGTATCGATGGATGGATTGAAAGCGCAATTGGCGCGCTTGGTGCTAGAAGAAAAAATCTTGCCTGAACATGGTGAGGTCATCGACTTAAACGGCGTACAGACCTTTTTCGCTAGCGATATCGGCAAGCGGATGCTCGCCGCCCATAACATTCGGCGCGAGTTGCCTTTTAGCGTTATGCTACAAGCGAAGCGGTTTTACCCAGAGATGAAAAATGAGCAAGAGAATATTTTTGTGCAAGGGATTATTGATGTTATTTTCGATGAAGGCGAGGAAATGGTCTTAGTCGATTACAAAACTGACCACAGCTACAACGTAGCAGAACTCACAGAAAAATATGCCTTGCAACTTACGATTTACGCGGAAGCCATTGAGAAAATCCTCAAGAAAAAAGTAAAAGAAAAATATCTATATTTATTTCATAGTGGAAAATTGCTACAGGTGAAATGATAAAGAAAAAATGCGTGAACAATATCGCAATCGCGGTACTGTTCACGCATTTTTTATGCCCTCAACTTAACAGGTTAGTCTGCCAAATCGAGGATGATTGACTGGTTTTAAACTAAGTTTGCGAACTAGCGTAACGGCTTCCTTTAAAGGAAGATCAATACGCTCGGTTTTTGTCTCTAGTACGCATATGGGATTGTCTACACCAATTTCACTGCCGGGCATATAGACATATTCTTGATTGATGTTATCACCGTAGATAACACCCGCTTTGAGTTCTGCGGTTACCATTACACTCATAAAAAGTTCACCTAATTTCTAAAACATATCTTTTTTCCAGAGTACGAATATACAAATAACAGTTAAAAACGTTGCAATAACTGATACGTACAAAAATCCGTCTTGATGATCACCAAAAGGAACTGGTACGTTCATGCCAAAAAAGCTTGAAATCATCGTCGGAATGGCTAGTATAATCGTGATAGAAGCCAAGAATTTCATAACTAAGTTCAAATTATTCGAGATGATGGAGGCAAAGGTATCAGCTACGCGACTCAAAATTTTACTATACATTTCAACCATTTCTTTGGCCTGCTTATTTTCGATAATAACATCTTCCAGTAAATCTTCATCTTCTTCATACATTTTGACAATATGTTGCAAGTTATGACTAGAACGTAACCGTAGGAGTTTATCCAGAACGGCACCATTCGAACGAAGTGAAGCATTGAAGTAGGTTAAGCCTTTTTGCAATTCCAATAGCTGTAAGAGCTCTTGGTTTTTCATGGAGCCACGCAGTCTTTTTTCGATTTCGTCAGATAATTTACTGATTTGTCTTAAGTATTTTAGATATAATGTTGCGGATTTATAAAGAAGTTGGAATAAAAAGCGTGTCTTTTTAAATGTTCGAAACGTACGTGCTGTAGTTTCATTAAATTCAGAAAGGACGGGATTGTCTTCCAAACTAACTGTTATCGTATAATCTTGTGTTAAAATAATAGCGAGAGGTAACGTATCATAACTGTCCTTGGAACGTACGATCGGTACGTTGGTTACAACCATGACACAGTTGTCCTCTAATTCGGTATGAGAACGTTCTTCTTCATCCAATGCGGATTTTAGAAGATCGAGTTCAACTTCCGTTATATTACTGACTACTTTTAGTTCATAAGGTGTTGGATTCACTAGATTTATCCATGCGCCCCGTTCCATTGTTTTTATGCTTAGTTCGAGTAGTGGACCGTTTTCCGAACTTTTGAAAATCTTAAGCATAGTATTCCCCTTTCAGACAGGGAAATACCGCTATGTTTTTACAAATTTATATTAGACAAGTAAAAAAACGGCAATATTCCCCTGATTTTATT
>Ga0316613_10000808_pt1 | contig 23063 bp, 24 predicted proteins | sample OWC_soil_day10_C_2_FD_207647 | JGI IMG/M metagenome (GOLD analysis project Ga0316613, IMG submission 207647) | Wetland soil microbial communities from Old Woman Creek delta, Ohio, United States - OWC_soil_day10_CT_b | ecosystem: Environmental > Terrestrial > Soil > Wetlands | place: USA: Ohio...
CTCAATGCGTGAGGTGTATGGTTTGGATAAGTCTTTAAGCGAGTAAACTCATAATGGTGGTTCCCATGTTCCGGACACCCGGTTTCCGTTCCTCCGGAACAGCGGTTCCACCGCACAAGAATATTCATTATATTACTTTTAAAACAGTGTTAACAACCTAAGTTGCTTCTCTGAGTACATATATTCAAGTGCAACAATTACTTTATTAGGTTTTCCATAAATATCCTCGACTTCAAAAATAATATTAAACTTTGATACATCATATTTAGAAGCATAATCGAGGTTGAAAACACAACTATATTTGATATGGGATAAAATAATATTCTCAAGTTCTTTCCTTGTAAGATCTACTCCACCAAATTTCTTAAGTGTTCCTAACTTATTTTCTTTCAGATAATTAAGTTTATGTTCATCTACAAATACTTGAAATCCATTCAACCCATCATACTCGTGAGATATTGATTGTATTGATACCCCCACATCACTAATATCTGCTCCTGTGATATTAGATTCTATCTTATAGTTAAGAAATACACCAAATAAATATTCTGGTAAACTCCTTATTTTATACCCATACTTTTCAAATGGATAACCCTTGATATTAATATCTTCGTGCACGTCACGGTCGTCTTCATGCATAGAAATAATAATATTCTTATATTTAATAAAACTCGTTCCTAGTATATGTGAAGAATAGTCTTTCAAAGTCGATGTATAAGTTACATCCACGCATCCAACGAAATATTCAAGATGGTTGTAAAAATTATCGACATAGTTAAATTGCCTTTCTGATAGGTTATTAATATACACCAAGTAGAATTCTGCACAATACCTCGAATGGACTGGTAATTCAATATAATCTTTCATTATATTGAGTACATTAAAGTTAGGATTATGAACTATATCTATAAAATCACCTGTCAAAACACTGTGAGTTTTCAAATCTTTGAGACACATAAGTACTTGATCCATTATAACTCCCCCATAAAAGGAATTATTGGTTTTACTCGAATCGAAAATAAGTAGAGCCTCTTTACGATCTTTATTAGGTATCAAGGCATTCTTAAGTTCTTGATATTTTATTCCTTTTTCTTCAAGAATTTTCACAAGATCATCATGAAGATATTTAATTTCCCTATTCAGATCAGCACTTCCCAAACCTAAAAACTTTTGCATAGCACTGAATAGTATATTGCCTTTAGCATCAATGGTAAATATCATAATAAACCTCTCTTAAAAATAAATATTTTATTTTATTATTCTTAACATTCATATATGACTCGTTCCACAATTGAATCCCCCATTCCTCTTCTGTACTGTTTTCAATATGAAGCTCCGCATTTATCATAGTTTCCAGATAATCTAATAAAACCGTAGCAAGATACTTTTCACACATATAGCAAGCCTTTTCTTCTATAATTAAGCCAAACGTAAGGCTAGTATTCATGGTTCCATATGTTTTAATCAAAATTCTATCGAACATCGCCTTTGTTTTTGAAGCCTGATTTACTCCACATTTAAATCGTAACTTACTGGTGATGACATATCACTGGTGCAGAATATTAGTTCCGTTCTTTTCTATATTTTATTTCCACTTTACTATAAGTATTTTTATAGCAATTCTTCTAGCATTTTCTTTATCTTTTCTTCCTCTCCGCTATGATTTGTTGGCAGCCTTAATAGAGGAATTTTGTACTTTTCTAAAATTGAATCTTTCAACCTGTCACGATTTAACTGCTTCGGATTGTTTTCATGATATTTAAAACCATCGACTTCAATTGCCATAACACAAGACTTTCCTATTTTTCTATAAATAACGAAATCCAGAGAGGCCCGGTTATTAACATATTGCAACTCCTCTTTCGTTAATTGACTTATATCTCTGATCAGATTTCTTACCAGCATTTCCTCCGCGTAAAAGCACATATTATATTGCTCTTCATCAAATACCTTATCCAGCAAAACACGGATAATTTCCTGAGATTTAAAACGAGCATTGTTATTCATTTTTCTTTTTAGAGGAATTAGTCGGTTTGAATAATTTTTATAAAGCAGATCAAAAACTGATACAATATTACTCTTTATTACACTATTATCAGGATTACTATATTCAATGTACCGAATCAAGTCACCAATCTCACTTTGTTTTTTTAAAAACAATTCTCTGTTTGTCACTAAAATGAATTGTTTTACAGCACGGGAAACTGCCACATTGATTAACTTGGGGTCATCTACGAATCGCATTCCCATATATCCACTTCTTTTATTGTCCAATACAGTTGACATAATAATCACTTCTTTTTCTCTTCCCTGATATTTATGTACCGTATCACTTTCAACTTTTTCATTCAACAATTCCCCAGCTTTATCCGCCTGAAGGCGAAATGGAGTGATAAAACCAATATACTCAAATTTATCAATATTGCCGTTAGCTTTAAGAACCTCTTCTACAGTAACCTCCAATTCCCGCTGATTATAATTACCTTTGGCGTTTCCTTCCGTTACTTTCCTCATATGGTTTCCTTCAGCAGTTTCATATATAAGCATGGGAATGGACGATAGCTCTCTGCTCGTAAAGGGTATTAATTGGTCATTATAATATTTTTGATTACAATAACCTATTATTACCGGATGACACCGGTAATGCTCCCTTAATATTGTCCGCTCTAACTTGTTGCCATATAGTTCAATAACAGAAGACAATATATTATGCTTAAAATAATTATAAACATGGTTTGTCAAGCAAGTCTTAATCCGTTTTTCTGTCCCACTGTCCGTGATTTGAGGAAGTTGTTTTTCATCTCCTACTATAACAACATTACGACAGCAGGAAAGCGCCAGCACACCTGTAATTAAATCTACCTGTGAAGCCTCGTCAATAATTACATAATCAAGTAAATAGTTCTCCGGGAGTGACCTTCTTAGAGAATTGGTTGTACTAAGTATAACGGGGTAAGTCTTTATAAATTCTGCGAATTTTGATTTATAATTACTGATAGAATAACTTGCCTTTTTTGTTTGATGATAATGTATATATAAGTACTTCTGAAATAATCTTTCTGAAAGCATTTGGTGCTCTTTTAATAAACTTTTAAACGAAACATTTTCTAACTTACTCTGTAAAGCATTTTTTTGGTCCCTCAATCTGCTGATTTGCCTTATGTAATATTCTTTTTGAAGTGATAAAAATAAAAGTGTTTCTTCTTCACATAATTTACTATAATCAATTATTCCGTATTTAATAAACAGTTTTATTTTGAAAATCATGCCATTACTTTTTTGCATTTCTTCCGCTAAATAAGTTTCTGCTAAAAATGATAAAATCCGTTCTGGTGTAGCCCAAAATAATGGCAGTTTAATAATCTGTTCAATATTTAGCTGTTTATAATATTCTTCAAAGTATTTTTGTTCTAATTCCCACTGCTGCAATTCATTTTCCAGACAAGCTCTTCTTCTGTCAATGTTCAGCAAATGATTTAATTTAGTATTTAAAGCATTTATTTTCTGATGAAGATTTTCTTGGGTTTCTATGCAATTCCAATCACCAACCCTTGCCTTTGGCAAATCGTCAAAGAATTGTCTCTGGTTTTTATTATTTCCAAGCATTGCCATTATAAATTCATAATTGTTTTTTTGCATTTTTTCAATAATATTTTTTACAGCCTTGTCATTACTAGATACTACTGCTACGCTCTTATCATAAACGGTCACCAAATTGGCTATCAAATTTAGTATCGTCTGGGTTTTTCCGGTCCCAGGGGGGCCATCAATTACTGATATCACACTGGTAAGGGCTTTTTCTAAGGCGTCTTTCTGACTCAAATTGTAAGAAAATGGGAAAATAATTTTGTTTATATCAATGGATTTTATTTTTGAATGATTTCCTTTCATATAATAGTAGAGAGCACTTTCTGAATTAACAAAAGTAAGCTGATCCATTTCTTTCTTTAAAAAAGCTTCTTCATGTCCAAAATCATTTGTATACTGGGATATTTCTCTTAAATAATTCAATATTTGGCTTATATAAGGCTGCTCCACCTGATTTTTTATAAATGAAATATCTTGGAACAACACTGTTTCGCATTTTCCGTTTTCATATATAATTCTACACCGCGTTCCAAACTTCAAAACTTTTGATACTTTATATGCTGAAACTCCCTTTATATTAACAAGGCAATGTTCTATATTGATACTTTTGGGATTACGCAAAATCACTATATTTTGAGAGCTATATGTATAAATCGTGAGATTTCCTTTGTATTGTACTTCTACCCACTGTTTATTTCGAGTATTATCCAACCAGCTAATACTTTCAGTTCTATCATCGCCTTTAACTAAGACCATTGTAGTTGCAATGTCTAAATTCATACTCATTTATTCCACCCTTGTATTTCTACTTAATTTCTTGCAGAAGTTCTTACTGTTTTCCTTGTATCAAGAAACAGCCGTTTTATCAATGGAAAGCAAATAATTTCCATTCGCTTCATTTATCTCCCCCAGTGTTTTCTTGACAGCTTCATGCTTCTATTATTATTTTATAACAAAACAGGTATTCTCAATTTTTATTCTGAGAACACCTGTTTATTATAAAGTTATAATTATAAATGTGTTCTGTATTGCTAATTACAAGATCATTCTATCATAACTTTGATAAGAATATATATTAATTCTGTTTTTTTATTCGACAAATTTCGACAATCACTTCCGTATGTGTTGATGCCGTGATTCGGATTCTTGCAAGGCGCAATTTGGCCTTGACGAATACTATTCGTTTCTGTCGAGCTTTTTACCTTCTACTCCCTACCACTGTTATAAAATACATTGGCCGTTACCTGGGCAGACCAATCATCGCTACTTCAAGGATTGATTCTTAACTTTTACATCAATATTTGTTAGTCCATCATCAGACTGATATATAAGAATTTCACCATAATCATCCACTATCTCGTTCTCCTCTGGTCTGATTATATTTCTTTTTATTCGCATTCTTCATATGCACATCGTATTCTCCACACATTATCCTTAAAGAATACATTGCAATACTCTAAATTAAACCTCCGAGGAAATGCTGCCTCTTCAATGCCGTTGCCTCCAGGGAGAGCAAGGGCATTGAAGAGGCAGGAAGCCGAAAATGACAGTCCGATTTCATATGATAATTATTAATCTGTTTTATTACTTTCTTAAATAATACCGACTTTTTTAAGAAGATATTGTGCGTTAGTTGTTTTAGATACTCCCTTTTTCATTTTATAATCAAAGAAAATTTCACCATTCGTATATCGTTCATAAAAGCAATAATTCTGAATGCGCTGATATGCGCTTTCTAATTTACAAACCTCTAAATCATGTGTCGTAATAATCCCACACACTCCAAGGGTATAAAGCTTTTGGAGAACACCCTCTGACCCCTTCAATCTATCCACAGAGTTTGTGCCCCGAAATATTTCGTCAATCAAAAATAGAAAATTTTCATTTACTTGCGCTGCATCTATAATTTCCTTAATTCGCTTAAGTTCTGCATGAAATGTAGAAATTCCTTCTGCTAATACATCCGCTATACGCATAGAAGTCATTACCTTCATCATTGAAAATGTCATTCGCTCTGCACATACATACCCTCCTGTGTTTGCCAAAATCATATTAATTCCCACAGTTCGCATAAATGTGGTCTTTCCTGACATATTGGAACCAGAAATAATCAAAATACTATTGTTTAGTTCTAAATCGTTACAAACTCTATTTTGATTATTTAAAAGGGGATGCCCCAAATTTTTTGCCTGAATAATATTAGGCTGTATAGAGATTTGAGGGATAGAGGTAGTAGTACAGTTGCGAGGGAGATTGGCCAAACTCAATAAGCTTTCCAATTCTCCTATAGCGGTAAACCATCGTGCAACTGAATCCCCATGCTTTTGTTTCCACATATCTAAATCTACAGCATTTTTATAATCCCATAGCCATGCAGCATTCAAGAGGAGACAGGCGATTCCATTTTGTCGTTGACTGATATTGCTTGATATTTTTGATAATTCTCGTAATGCCTCTTTGGCGGGAATCAAGATTAGTTGTATTTCTTTTAATCGAGATGAGGAAAATTTCTTTTTGACAATTTCCTGTATGACATCATCATACCGCATGATTTTATGAGGGATTTTATTCATTATTCCTACATATCTGTTTGCTTTCATAAAACCTAATACCCAAAGTAGAAGTTGAAACAAAATCATAGAGTTTGCAATCAGTATTCCGTATCTGTTCTTTGTCAAAATAGAAAAAATGATAGACCCGCAAGTGAGCACACGGGAAATATCCAGCAACAGGTTTAGAAGCTTACTTTTGATGAAGCCATTTTGGGATTGCAATTCAGAAACAAGCGCAGGAAACAACGCATCAATACCGATTCTTGAAAAGTAATATTCTAAGCGACTACTCCAAGAATAATCATTGCTCAATTCTGTAATAGCCTCTTGTCTTACCTGTATATCCTTTTGTGAATAATCAGGATTTAACAAGTCTTGAGAAAATCTTAATCTTCCATAATAAGTATTTGTACTGTTAAGAAACTGGAACAAGGAGTGCTTACCCACAATATCTAAATCCATCGCATAGCTATGATTATAGTCAATAAATTCCTCCCCAATATCATCAAATGTACCCCATTCCCCTGATATGCGGCATAAATTCTTTTTTGCAATAGCAATAAGCCCTGACTCATATGCAATACGTTCAAATATCTTTCTATGATAGACGCAAGCAATAATAAAAATGACCGTTTCTGCTGTCACTAATGCAATAAGCTTTAATGGAAAATGGTTTGTCCACATATTATAAATCGTATATCCACACATAACTATCCAAATCAGTTTGAATATACCGATTATATTAGCAAGTTTATCAAATTCGGTGTGGGTTAATTCTCTTTGCTTTATTTCAACTTCATATTTTGGGTTCATGAATAATAATCTCCATTTACTTCTTCCTCCTCATCATGCCAATTAAAAAAGGAATCATTCTACTTTTTCAAGAAATTCTGTAGGCACTTCTTTTATAAGCCATACACTATTTACAGAGCAATAGAATATATAACCAGCCTTTGCCATAGCTCCGGCATTAACCCGATATACAACAGGCCTTCCATGTCTGTTACCTACTTTAACAGCAGTTTCCATGTCTATTGATAAATGGACATATAGTCGACTCTTTGGAATTAACCCTATTTTATCAATAGATTCCACATATTTTTCACCGGTTCCATGCCATAAATATTCGGGTGGAATTTTTTCTTTCAATTCTACATCTACAGGAATGGAATGTCCCTGATTTGCACGAATCAGTGTCTTATCCTCGTTAAAAGAATACCGCTTTTTGTTATCCATCCGTACAATTCCTTCCAATATTTCTATGTTTATAGGATGCGTCCTGTTTACACCCTCAATCATTTCATTTACGTTTGCCCAGCCATGCTCATCCACTGTAATTCCTATGACATCAGGCTTATGCCTTAGTATCAGGCTAATGTATCTACTTGTATCAGTTAGATTCATTCTAATATCTCATCCCTTTCTGCCTATATTCTTCCACCATTCTGGTAAATCCACTTTTCATCTCACCTAAAATTTAATGTGCATTATTTTGACACATTTCGACAATTATTTCTGTATGCCTTGAACAGTCAATAAAGATGCCTTATAAATAAGGTATCCCCTTGGTGAAAGGTATTGCTTCATAAAATCTTCTTAGATCAGATCAGCAGAAAATAAAATTTAAATACTTTTTTTCTTTATTGTCTGAATGAATGACTTTAATTTATCTATTTCCGCATCTGGAAATATACCCCATTCTTTTTTATAATATTTGTTGCCTATTTCCAGTTGCCTGATTTTCTCAAAGGATTCAGCAACTTCTTTTATAAATCCAAGAAAATCGCCAGAAGTTTCAAAAACAACACTGTTAATTTCTTCGGCTTCAAGCCGTAGTCTATCTTCGGGGCCTATATCACATGAATCCCTCTTTGATGTGTACACACTAACTATGATTATATCGTTTTGCCTTTCTAACCTCCAAATATAAGCTCCTGGCTCTTCATCCCAACATAACCATTTGGTTTTATATGTGTTATTTGGATTGACAATGCATAAATCATTAATTGCTGAAAGGAACTCATAAGGAGCATCATTACACAGATAATCAGAAGCGGTGACGATTATGTATTTAACTCTATCCGCTAATTGGATACCAAACCAACCTGCTTTAATCTCAGCGATATGAAAACCGGGATAATTGGTAAATCGCATATCTTCTAATAAATTACTTGAGAAATCACACCAATAAGCTGAGTTGTTATTAAAAGTAAGATTTCTAAATTGCACAAACTTGAATTCTGTAGCATCAAGACAATTATTTTCGAATGATGAATCATCAAGATTACAATAGCTAAAATTACATGTCTTCAGGTTGCATTTATCAAATACTGTTTTTGTTAGATTTGCACCGGAAAAGTCCGCAACAAAACAACATTGCTCAAAGTGAAGACCGCTTAAGTTTTCATTTATGAATGTACCATCAATATCATGTTTACGAAAATCAGTAGTTCCTGATTTTATCAAAGCGAATAGTTCATCTGCCCTCATTATAATCTCCTTACCAATCCCAATCTATGTGGAGCTGACATTGGTCATCAATAAAATTGACTGTTCCTTCAGTGCCGGGCGACACCGGAGAATAGGGATCATTCATTTCGACAAGCCTGATTCGCGTACCGGGTGGATACTGTTCCTTCATAAACTTAAGCCATTCTGGATGCTTCATCATGTTACATTCCTCCCATCTTAATTTCATGTTCATTGATTTGCTCTGCCGTTTCATTCGGTACAGCAGCTTCCTGTTTTAAGTTCATCTTCTGTACCTCAAGTCATATACCGTTAAGTATGCCTGGTAATCCCCGAAGGCAGGATTGCAACGCAAGCAGTAGCGGTAAGATGATGTTCCATAGTTTTCTACAAGAGTATCGTGTAACAATTTCAGTACCTCACCAGCGTAGGATACATCTTCTAAGTTTTATGACTGATCTGGTTTGCATAGTCAAGCATCGGCAATCTCTTATTCACCTGTTCTATGAAAGCCTTTTGCAAATTTTTATTATCCATGTTCTGTTCACTCCTTTGTTCGTTGTTTTATCTATTATAAAAGGGCATTAAAAAAGGAGTTTTTGCTAATGAAACTCCTTTTTTTAACTCTAGTTTTTTTAATGCAATACCTTATTAAATATAACGGGCAGTCTACTTCACTTCAATAATTAGATCTAATAATATAATATTAAGTTATTTTTTACTCATTTCTTCGCTTGCTTGTACTGTGACCAGAGAAACTATACTACGATATTCTTCTGGCAACTCAATAAGCAAAAGTTTAATATTGTTACTTTCTAATAAGCCAATACTTTCATTTTTGAATATCTGATAAAACTCAGGATCTGTAATAATTAAGTATTTACATTCAGCTCCTGTTAAGCTTAAGAAATAACATTCAGCAAATGTATTTCTAATTTTAGCACTAGGTTTGTTTTTACCAGATGTAAACCCGCTATGATTAATAACTTTTGCCACAACCTTATTATCTGGAGATACCCCATCAAATATCTTATATTTTGTACTTCCAATTAATATTGATTTTCGTATTAAAGTAATGCCCAATATCTTTGCAGCCATATCAGTTGTATATTTAGAAACTTTTTTTAATTCGCTTGTATTTGCCATTTTAATACTCCTATTGATTCGTTCCCTTAGTCTTGGTGATATGTATGGATTTTTAGCTTATTGCCAAGATACTCTTCATTCTACTCCTGGCACCAGAACAAGAAAAATTGTTTCTATTCGGCAATTCTGGAATTACCTCAAAACCAAAGCACATCTAATTGATTAAATCCAAAAGGTTTGTGTCTACACATAAACTTAGACATACCGCAGCTACATTAATGTATAAATATTGCCGGGTGGACATCCGTTCTCTTCAACAACTTCTCGAACATGAAAGTATCACAACAACGGAGATCTACACACATGTTGATGAAAGCCAGTTATTAAAGCAGCCCTTCAATCCAACATCTCATAAAATTCCAGTCTTTTACACTGCCATCTTCATTTAAAATTCCAAGATAAATTCCATCCCCTTTGCCAACCTGCCATATTGCCTGAGCAGAATTGTCTTTATCGCTTATTCCATGATCTTTTATATATTTATAAAATCTTTCTTTTCCTAATCCATAGTTTTCAGCTACATATGCAACCAAATAAATATCAATAACACTTGCACTAAGATCAACCGGCCTACATGAAAGAATATGACCTCTAATAATATCTTTCCATAATTCTGGTTGAGATAATAGTATCCTATTTTTAATACCATCAGTTAAATACGCTTTATAACTTCTCTTTTCCCATTGTTTTAATTGTGATGTGTCTCCTCCCAAATCAACTAGTCTGTTAATCATATTTTTCAAATTACATACAGTAGGTATTACCTTCTTCTCTATACTTCTTCCTCTCAATTCATCCGGTAATTTATTTTTTTCTTTTTGTATCAATATATTTACCCCTTTCTTAATTTATTTTTGGAGTTTAATAAATGCAATTATCCAATATTTATAAGTTTTAATACGCACAGCTTTTTATAAATATAATGGGAAATTCGTTTTAATTCGTAATTGTGGACAGATTGTGAAGCAATCACCCCTGCACAATTGGAGTTTGTTTAAAGCTTATTAACTTCTGATAATACATCTATCCATGAATTAGAATTTTTTATTATCGTATTTATATTATATATTTTTAAAATATTTTTAAATTCTTCCTCAACTCCCTCATAATCTTCTAAGTAATCTCCACCTTTTTGATTTTGTTTTAATTTATTCTCTTCCTCAAAAGTAACTATAAAATCATATGCACTGTTTAAATGTCTATCATTTAACCCTGCAATTTCCGCAATCCATAACATAATCTTACTATTCATATAGTAATTAGTGAAATGTAATTTTTGATTTGGTTCTGCCAATTTAGTGTTTAGTAAGTCTTTAAAATCTTCAAAATTAGCCTCCATAATTTTGTCCATATCCTTTTTTTACTAACAAATCGGCAAAATATTCATTTCCTTTTTGATTATAATGATCATTAATTTTTTCTTGAATATAACTACATATATCTTGATTAATCATTAAAATTTCCTTTCTCTGTTATAACTACAATATGCTATTTTCAGATATAACTTCAACCTAAATCCGGCTTATAAATTCAAATTTGCAAATGTTATATACTTATCTTCTTAAACATTGCGTGAAAATTGGAATTTTCTATTTAATGGGTGTTTCACTTATTTTCCACAACACTTTTTAAATTTTAATCCACTACCACATGGGCAAGGAGCATTTCTACCTGTTTTTATAACTTGTCTTATAACATATTTACCCTGTCTCCAAGCGATGTTTATATTTTCTACTTTTTCATGGTAAAAAGAATTCCAGACTACAGGAGGCAACCCACCATCTTTTAAGGAAGTAATTCCATCAACATTATAATCTACAAAGCAAACAAAATTTTCGTTGCTAGAATAAAGCCCTTTATTTTTTCGTTCATCATTAATATAGACATTAATATAAATAGAATCAGCTGGTATATCGCCATATTTGTGAAACATGGTAGGTGATGGTGGATTTTTTACTTTTTTCAACCATTCGATTGCTTGATTAATAATGGCTAAAATTTCTTGCTTTTCAGTTTTTTCACCAATATACAAACGTGCTCTTAGTCTTTTCCGTTGCTCATTGCTCGCATCTTCCAGATTGTTAATTTTAAAATTTGGTGCGTTATAGTTAGGAAAACAGAAATACTTAATTTCACTCAAATCCACTTCTTCTAATGATGGATCAAATATAATAAAATCTTGTCTTTCAATTACTTCTAAGAGAACAGAATCAAAAGACTTGGTCTGATTAGTCATGTCAAGAACTTCTTTGTTCTTATATCGAACCCAGCCGTTCAACATACGTGGGTTACTAAAGTTAAACATATATTGTTCGTAATCATTATGTAAATCATATAGCAAAATAGAGAGCATTGTAGCAATTTGAGCAATGTATGTGCGGTCACTATTTTCTATTTCAATTTCAATATTTAACTGCTTTAAGTTGCCTGTATCGCTTATACTTTGGCAGCAAATTCCAGGTAAACTAAATCGCATAGCAAGAAAGGCAAACGACACATATTCTTTCTTTTTTTCATCTATTTTAAGTAATATCATGTGATTATTCATAAATGTTACAAGTGATAAGAACACTGCACTAACTGCATCAAATGTATTGTCAATTATGCTATCAAACTCGTAAATAGGCATTTCTGTGCTTTTTGAAGTGTGATTTTCTACATAGAAAAAACATATCTGATCACCAGGGTTCTTTTTCATTAGAACTTTTCCATGATTAATTGCATTTCTCATATTTACATCAATGTTTTTGGAAATTTCAGTATAACCATTTGAAGTTATTACATTCATTAATTGACCAAGCGTATTTTGAGATGAATAGTCTTTACCAATTCCTTTACCACTTAAGATGGCTATAACTCTTAAAAAATTCGACAAACAGCTTTCTAATAACGTGGTGTATGTAGGCAATCTATACAGTCTAGTTTTTATCTCCTGTGCAAGGTTAAAATTTCTTAGATCTAATATTATATCTGATAATTGGCTGTATGAATTATATCCAATTAAAAAATAGTTAAAAATAGATTCATCAATTTCTAGCTGATTTCCATAATTCTGAAAAGTCGTTTCAAGTAAAGAATATGTCTGATTATAAACAACTTTATTCCAGTAAGAACATGGGTCTTTATATAGCATTTTGTGAAAAATAAATTGAAATTCTTCACTAACTTCTGTTACAGAAGGTTCGATATGTTTTTGAATTTGCTTAAGTAATTGTTCCGTGTCAAATTCTGAATAATATTTTAATTTACTATACTTCTTATATAAGTTCATAGTAATCATCTCCCAATAAAATATTCATGCAACATTGGGTTATTACTTTTCGCGCTTCCCATTATTGCTATAACATACTCTGTTTTCTTTTCCTTCACCCAAAAGCAAAAGCCCCATTTACATATTCTCTAAAGTTCTAGATAATATCTTACTACATTGGAAATATTATATAAATACAACTACCTTATATGCCGTTCCATCCCCCGTAGTTATTGCATGATTTGCGATACTGAGTTTTCAAAAATATCACCCTCTTCAAATATTTCTAGCGGCCTAAATAAATAGCTTTAATACTTTATTTCATTTTATGATAAATTGTAAAATTATTCAATTAAATAATTGTAATTCATTAATCTATTATCAGATTCTTCTCCATAATATAAATCAGGATATTTATTACCTTAAATATCTTTATACTCTCTGACATGTATTACAGATATTTGCAGATTATGATGCCAAATTGTCACCTTTACATATCTTCAATAATACATCATCAGACATAAAAACGGCAAATAAAATAAGGCGCATTCTCATCACTAAAAACATGCCTTTCAACTTCTGTCCCTGATTTACCAAGTGTCCCATTCCTTAAGTGAAAATAATAGCCACAAGCAGTCATTGAATATTCCGGAGGTTGTTACACCTACTGTCCGGGCTAAGGAAACCGCTTTTGTTAATCTACTTTCTGCTTGGTTTATTGTACCTTGTCATCTGATAAATTATCAAGGCTGCTCCGCACCGCAATAGCGGCAAGACCTTGACAATCTATCCGATAACAGGTGTTTGGTAGTTAAGCAGAAATAAGTTGGTTTCCGTCTACCGGAAGACCGGTTTCCATTTTACCGGAATCATGGTTTCCTGGAGCAAGAATATTCACAGTCATGTCTGTTGCTTAATATATAAGTGGAAGCGAACCTCTTGAACACCATTTAAGTGTTCACCTTGCAGAGGTATATCCCAACCTTTTCTCTATCTCTAAAAGCAATTTGGACCGATTTTGCCTTCAACTATCCTATGTCATCCGTGGAAGAGCCAAAAAAACGGGGCTAAAAATCGTATTTTTTAGCCCCATTTTTTGCTCATTTTTCAATCAAAAGCCACAACATCTTGTGGTCTAACCCCTGTTTTTCTTGTCAAAACCACAATACGTCATCATTATCACCGCTTCAACATGCCTTGAGTGTGCATTTTAGATGCATTTACCTATAATTTTCACATGCATCTTTAAAGTATTTAACGGCAAGCCCTCATCACTAGCACTATTCTCATGTTCACGATACTCCTCTATATTGAAAATTATATTCTTTCTTTAATATCCAACGCTGTTAAAATCTATAATTATTTACACGGGTGTTTCCAATTTAATCCTAATGGAATTCCCTTTTTCCAATAATCCATTTCATATCCTTGTCGTTCCAATTCTTTCAAGCATTCTCCCTCAATTAGAATATGTTCTGAACTAAATCTTCCAAACAATCCTTGATCATTTCTGTCAAAATCTGTTGGAACATACTTTACCTGATACTTATCATCACCTTTAGGTGACAACACCATGTAATCAGGATATTTTGTTCCCACACTCTTAATAGAATCAAAAGTACATAATTTTATATCTTCTGTTTTTTTCTGCAAGAACTTATTTCTTCTTTCAGTTGATTGATCTCTATCATCTTTTCTTCCATAAATTAAAAGATATTTAAAAGTGACATTATCCTCAAGCATAATTTGAGGGTGACGTAAATATTTTAAAGAATTCAGAATTTGTATTCTATGATTACTATCCTTTAAATATCGCTCCCAATCCTGTACTTGTTCATATGCCTTATTAAAGTCAGATGTAAAATGATCGTCCTTACTAAAGATTTTCTTTTTAGGATTTTCTATTTCAACAAACACCACATACCACTCATCAGAACATTTTGTTAAGTATGCAAAATCCGAAACATATTGATTGCCAAATTTAAACTTCGATATAACAAATGCGCAATGTACTTGATGTCCCAATAGCCAATTATTAACTGGTAATAAATGTCCATTTTCTTCTAAATATCTCTGAACATCATTTTCATCTTTACAATTATCAAGAATATTATCATATTCTAAAAAATCCATTTTATGTATCCTCCCGTATTCTCTATATTTAGCAATTTTCTAATAATTGCAAAATATAAATTATATTCAAAGTAATAATAAAACTAGTCAATTCTTGAAAATAAGCAACACTTTTTAACAATTTGTATACTGTACTAAAATGCACATACAATGTATGATTTGTGTTCTGCTCTTTCTCTATGGTCAGCCATCCTATTGATAACTTCTAGGATATTGTACCACAGATTGTTTTCTCAGAAATTACTTTCCTTTGAAAATGGATAGAAGAAATCTCCAAATCTTTGGGGGACTTGGAGGCATTCTTCCAGCCATTTCAATTCGGTATTTATTAAGTTCTATGTCAACAACACTATTTTTTCAAGTTCTATTATATTATTAATTATTCTTTCATGAATTTCATCTCTTTGTGCATCGTCAAGTTCCATCATATGTGATTGTATATATCTTTCATGCAGCTTTGGCTCGTACACTACTTTGTTTCAAAATCCTTCATCCCTATATCTCCAAACTATTACTATCCACAGCATCTTTTGTATTTTATGCCTGATCCACATGGACAATCATCATTTCTACCTACTTTACTATTAAACCTTTCGGATAAGAGTGTCATATGTTTAAGTAAATCAACGGGCAACGAATATGTATTTCCCTCTGATTCAATCATAATCTTTTGACGTTCTTCAGCCATTTTAATATAATCACTTACAAGTTTTGATTCTGTCAATGCTTGTCTAATACTTGGTATAATATTTCCATCATAATGTAAAGAATCATCCTGCAAAAATAAAATTTTCTTTTCCAATCCAACATGAGGCGTAATATCAATCTTTTTTCCTTCTGGAGATAACCAGATTGCATGTGCCTCTGCCTCAATCAAAATGTTTCTCCATTTCCAAATTGCCCAACCTAATATGCGTGTTCCACCATTCGCTTTAGCTATCGCATCTACATTTGGGAAACAATTATTATATGTCGCGTCTGCCACCGGTTGAACAACAATGTATTCGAGTTCTGATGTATTACATACCCTTTTCCCAAATTCAATTATTTCACTGGTCACTTCTTTAGGAGTTGTTGTATTTCCCATATATATCCTCGCTCAATAAATTTTGTAGCTTTCATCATTTTGTTTCGGTACCATAAATAGTTTATTACGGTCACGTTCTACAATGTAGTTATCTCTTAATCGTATACACAATCAAACAAGTATTTTCTGGATAGTACCAACTTGCATCTGTATCATATATTTCATAATCGACGCTGTACTCTTCTGCCCATAATCTTACTTCTTTCTCAACATCTGCTTTTGTGTGATATGGTTGCGAAGTTAACCATATCTGATTATTTTTTGTGTTTTTATAAAATGCGATATGATCCATAAATGGTGGCTCATTTGATTTTGAATTTGGATAACCTACTGTAGTTCTCCCTGTTCCAAGGAACTTAGGCACATCTTCATTTCTATTGTAGCAATATCTTGTTACTCCTTTGCTAGTTATCCATTCTTCAAATAGTTCATCACTGGAACAATTACATGTTATTCTACTATCTCTTATATCTTTAATTAATTCCCAACTCATTTTAGTTCCTCCAATATTTTTTTATTTTTTCTACTCATTATTTTTTCATCTTTATCATATTTAAGAAAAAGAAAGTTTGAGGACTTACTGATGATATTTTAAGAACATTTCCAAAATCTATAAATTTCTGGAATAAATCTTTTTCATCCTTAGGTGTCTCATGATATTTCTCCTGGTCTAATTCTGATTCCATCATATCACATATGACTTTCTCTGTAACAACAGGTATAGACTGTAACTCCTTTACCACCTGACCAATCATTACTTTATTGCCATAAAACGAATTAAATATATCAAGAAATTTATTTACTTCCGTTTTATCTTTTCTAATGATACTATTTAAAGTTGTGCTATTATGCGGTTTTTTTACGTTTAAATCATGCCACAACTCCTTTACATTTCTTATGACATATGTCTTATTCACAGGAAGAACAATATTTTTTTCTTCATCTTCATTTCCAAAATAGTAGTAAACTATATCGCTAACTCTACTCCTATTAATACATTCAAAAATATGCTTATCATTATTTGTTGCTAATCCCACAATTGTTAACTGCCCCGCCAGATTCTCAAATTCTTTAAAATGATAATCATATCCTTTTCCAGTCTTTTCTTTTATCACTGTTACTTCAGAAGCATATTGATATTTACGATTACCGCAAAAATCAAGAATTGCACTGCAATTACAATGCTGCATTTCTTCTGGATACTGGTACAGTATATTTTCATCTTTCATTGTTGCACTCAACAAACAATAGCTTTCTTCATCTTGCCCCTCTGATTCATATTCTCCATGAAGGTGAAAAACTGATTCCATATTTATCTTTTCCATACTGTTATCATAGTTCAATGTAAATATCTTATCAAATCTTCTAAAATATTTTTTTACTTCATTCCAAGTTTTTGATATATATTCTGTATGGTTCCCTCACAGTATATTGCATCAAGAATCATACATTCAAAACCCTTTTTAATTGCTCCATACTGATTCAAGATATCTTTTTCCTTTATGAGATAAAGCAGAAAAATAAGTATCCAATCTTCCATACCAATCTGTTCAACACTTTTCAATTCATAATCATAATTCTTTTTGAAGTCCTTGACCGCTTCTTTTATCTCATCTGAACCTGAATTATATCTTTCGATAATTTCATCATATTGATCTGCCCTAATTTCATTCGCAACGTCAATCATATTATTGAACATCTCAATAATCTCATCTCCAGTAATAATAGGTTCTTGTGTTTCTGTATTCAAAAATAAGCAATCATATTTGTTCATTTTTGCTTTTGCTAACATTCTTACAATAATCCACTTGTTAAGATAATCATCTCCTGCCACCTGTATATCAAATCCATTTGCAATAAGTATTGCTTTCTCAATTTCCTCCTGCATATCCATATCCCCATTTCTTACAAATTCAATCCATAATCCAATTGAAAAAAACAATCTAACACCTTATAATTATATCAAATCAAGGAACAAAATAATAGATTTAAAACCTTAATATTTTGCTGGCTCCTCCTCTTATGCCAACAATAAAATTCCTGGCGAATTACTATGTTTTTGATACTCTTTAGGTCTTTATGCTTCGATAGGATTGTTACTTTAAATAACAACCAATGTCATTAAAAAACTTTATTCTTCCATAAAAACCATGCTTTCTAAGTAAGCGTCTGAGCTGTCTAATATCTTTAATATCATACTTAAAATTATGAATATACCATGTTGTATTTATTCCAACACTCTTAATAATTTTATCAATATAATACATGTCTACCTCAGAGTAAGAAAATCCAATTGAGATAACTTCTTTTATCCGATTGTTCACTTTTTGAAAAAAATCACGGTGATCCATAAAACATAATGCTGTATCTTTCTCTAACATTTCACGTACAATTGCTATTTGTCTTTCCGCTGCTGTTTCATTCCCAACATATTTTTCATTAATATATTTGTGACCGAACATTAAATTTTCATCACCTAAAACTCCATGTATATGGCAAATGTTTTGTGAAGGTATATGATAAATATTTTCTAATGTCAATGTATAATTAAATGTAAGATATAATTCATTAATATCTTGAAATCCTTGAATTGCTTCACAAGATTGCTTCTTTTCTACATTTGTTATCCAGTCTTTAAAATAATCTCTCAAACGAGTAAAAGTTGTATGAACAAGAACGCCATTAAGTTCACTCTTTTCCTGTTCTCCCCACAAATCTTCATATTGCAAATCTCCAAGAACTGCTTCAAAATTTTTCCATTCAGCCCTTTCACCATATTGTCGTTTCAAAGCAGTATCTATCATTTTAATCATTAACATAGAATTTTGATAATCATTCGGTGATAACATTCCATTTTTCTGCACTTCATACCATTCTTTTTGTTTTTCACATTGGTTCTCTTTACATTTTTGAATCAAATATTTTTTAAAATCTTCATATGAAGTATTTAATTTGTTTGCAGCATCAAAGCCGTTCCCAATAATATATAGTTTAGTTTCCATCTCTTCACCTTGTAATCTTTCCTTATTAATTGACACTGTCTAATGCATCCCAAATATCATACGGCCCTGCTGGCATTACCAGCACGCTGCCATGTGTCTCTCCATTCACATCCTCTTTTACAATCAATGCCTCCCATGGCTCCTCATCCATAGACTCTACTTGGATTTGGGTTATATTGGATAAGTTTATAAATTGGGTAGTAATAAAAAGGACATGAGAGCATCTACTTTCATATCCTTAATCCTTGCATATTATTTTCTAGTCATTTTTAGCTGTTTTTCCGTTGCAACAGGATTATGGTCTCAACGGTACTTTCATTGTCCCAATCAAGTTCCTTAGTCTCTTCTCCATTAAAAAATACAGGGAATTTAAACTTGATGTGCTTTAAGAATCTGCCATCTTCCTGCTCTTTCTCATATAGATGTACTTCTTCAACGAAGCTCTTTACAAATTCCTTTTTCTCTCCATCGGTCATCTTATCATACAGTTTATCAAAATACAGAAGGAATTGATAGACGTTATCACCAGAAATTTTCTGTTGTTTAATGTTAAATAGTCGGTTTTCAACTTCCTCTATGGATAGTTCCATTGCATCCATTTCATCATACAGGCTGTCCATACGTTCCTGCATATCCTGATACTTTTTATCATAATGCTTGTCCGATACGGATAAATGATCCATCTGAGATGCTAGCTTATTCTTTGCACCTTGCAACTGCTTTAACTGTTCCTTCAAGTTAGTATGCTCTTTCTCTAAATCTTTTGTATCAAGACTATTTCCAATTTTTGTCCTGATTTCATTCTCAAACTTCGGATTATTTACCAGTTTTCCAATAATCTCAGCTACTGCATCATTTACTTTATCTTCATTCCATTGCTTTTTGTAAGTGCAATGATGACCATCGATGAAAGTTCTATGCTTGCAGGCATAGTAAAAGTAATCTTTGTATAATGTTCCATCCTTACGTTTCTTACGATTGACATTTCCATACATCCCACTTCCACAGATGGGACATTTTATAATACCAGATAAAATATGCTCATGTTCAAGACTATGAACCTTTTCATTACCCACTCCAGTTTCCTGACGTTTTTTCTGTGCCAGATTCCAATCATCTTCTGAGATAATTTCATCATGGATTCCATCGCTAATCAAATAAGAATCTTGTTTCACCACATGATACTCATTTCTAGTTCCTGCAATTTTCTCATTCTTTCGTCTGCCAAAAGCAAGCTTTCCACAATAGATTGGATTGTCCAATACCCCTTTGATAAATGAAGAAGAAAAGGTCTCCATCGTATTGTTCTGTCTGATTTTCTTTCTATAGCCATTCTGATTAAGAAAAACAGCGATTGCTCCAATCCCCATTGTGGTATTCACGAATTTATCATAGATCAAACGAATAATAGGAGCTTCATCTTCTGCAATCTGCAATTCTCCATCTACCAGTTTATAACCGTATGGAGCAAACCCACCGTTCCATTTTCCTTCTCTCGCTTTCTGCCTGCGTCCTTCCATGGTCTGAACAAGAATATTTTCTCGTTCAATTTCAGCTACTGCTGACAATACGGAAATCATCAGTTTACCTGCATCCTTTGAGCTATCTATTCCATCCTCCACGCAGATTAGATTTACTCCAAAATCCTGCATTCTCTGCAAGGAGCTTAAAACATCCGCCGCATTTCTTCCAAATCGGGATAGCTTAAATACAAGAACAAAATCTACGTTATCCTTACTGGTTTCTATATCCTTAAGCATCTCTTGAAACTCTGGTCTTCCTTCTACACTTTTACCCGATTTGCCTTCATCGGAATATTCACCAGCAATTATCATTTCCTGATAGTTTGCGTATTTTTTCAATTTATCTTTTTGAGCTTCCAGACTGTATCCTTCCACCTGCATAGAAGTGGATACTCTGGTATAGATGTAGCATTTAAGTTGTTTCTTCATCGGCACTCCTCCACATTCTTATTCGGGAATTCCACATAAGGCTTTTAACATCTCCTCGAAAGGAACAATGTAGTCTTTTCCTTTTTTTCTCAGAAGACGATTTTGTTCGTATGCCTCATATGCCTGAATTGTCTCGTCCTCTCTCCATGCATAATCCCAACGATAACCCATATCTAAAATCATATGTGTAATATTTCCTGTTATTTGTCGATCAGCTTTTTCTGCAAAAACAATACTATCAACACTGCTCATATAAGTGGATATTTCTTCCGTATTGATATTGTCTACCTCAAATGTGTATGGTAGTGCTTCCATCAAAAGTTCTGCAAACTTGTCTTTATTTCTTGGCAGTTTATTTCTAAACAGCAAGCAATACATGGTTTTGTCATTCATAAGAACTATGGTATTGCGCCCATCCACCTTTGCAATATGTCCATGCCACGCATAAAATGGATTATTCTCTATTGCAAGCTGTTCCGATGTAGCAAAATCTGTCTTGCTTAATTTTGTGCTGTCTGTAATGCCTTAGAACAATATATAATCATAAAATGTTAATCCTCCTCTATCCATAAAATCAAAGCGTATCTACTATTAGTTTTAGCGTCTTCACTTGTCCCAACTATATTTTATCATTGTTCCAACTTTTATTCAATTACAATTTTATCTGTTCTTCATAGTACAGAGCATTGCAGGTAATCCTGGAAATGCCCCATCTTATGAAATTCTCTTGATACAAATTTCTTCTATGCAGCTCTGCATCGATAAGCAGAAAAACATTTCACATAGGCAATGAATCTTGATTTCTTTTCATACTGATTCTCTGTCCATCGCTCTGGTCGGTATTGTATTTCTCTCTCAATATCACATAAAATTTTGGAGCTATACTTTTCCATTATCTTAGCCATTAATCTGCAACATCGCTCAAATTCCTTGTCCATTGGCATCTCCCTTCTGTATTTTTTTATATTCTCTTTTCCTGTATTATTATTGAATCCGTACAGTAATCGTCGATAAAACTTTTTTTATCATGTATATAATAACTGCATTTTAAATATTCCGATAGAAACAAGACTGGTGCATTTTACTTTTTTCAAACCAACTTTTGGTGTTACATCTTATACTATTTCCTGTACATAACGAACACTTTAGATTGAAATAGAGTTGGGGAGAGCACGGCAAGTTACGCAATAGAGACGTCTCCGTCCTATCACAACTTGTCAGGGGCTAAAATCCCCTGAAACCCCTAATATATTTTATATGGCTACACTTTTTACAGCCAATTCTTGTTCTTGGCTTTACTTTATATAGCCAACACACCAAAATGGCTATACTTTTTGAAGTCAGATTTTATATCTCTAATTTACTTCAGCTGTATCGGAAACTGTATGGCTATACTTTTTATAGCCATTTTTACTAACTGGCTTCACTTTCTGTAGCCAGCAAACAAATTTGGCTGTATTTTTTGAAGCCAAATTCAACTAAGACTAATTTAAAATTGAGTAAATCTTAAATAAAAAAGACTGCTGAAACATTTAATGCTCAACAGCCATTTCACCCTTATTTACTAATTACAAATCTCTATTACTCAAGCCTTTGGTATGAATATTTATGTATCAATTCGATCAAATTCTCGTATTCCCTTGTTACGATAAACAAGATCTAATCGATCAGAAAATCCAAGATTATCCCAAAAGGCATTGCCAATCTTATTACCTTCAAAAACTACTAATGCTACTTTATTTATTCCTTCTGCTTCTAGCGCTTGAATTGCATTTTTTACCAATTCTCTCGCTATGCCTTGATTTCTATAGTTCATATGTACTGCTGTATGATAGATAAATCCCCTGCGTCCATCATGACCACACAATATGACACCAATAATGT
>Ga0316613_10000811_pt1 | contig 22989 bp, 20 predicted proteins | sample OWC_soil_day10_C_2_FD_207647 | JGI IMG/M metagenome (GOLD analysis project Ga0316613, IMG submission 207647) | Wetland soil microbial communities from Old Woman Creek delta, Ohio, United States - OWC_soil_day10_CT_b | ecosystem: Environmental > Terrestrial > Soil > Wetlands | place: USA: Ohio...
GGATGAAGTCGCTACCGAAACGGATTTCGAACACCTTGGTGAGCTTGACCTGATGCCAAGTCTCGAGCCATTCAGCCAACCTTGGCGCGAGCTCGTGCCAGCTCGAAAACTGTTCCTCAGGGGTTTGGGCCACTACGGTGAGCTTGAGCTTCGACACTGTGGGTTCCCGGTTACAAGCATGCCAGCTTGAGTAGCCCAGGATGCGGGAGGCCGCGTCCAGCGCGGCGGTGTGCTTGAGTGAGACACCGGCATCACTCAATGCCTTGCGCAGCCGCTTGGCCAGTACTTTCGGGTCCTCGTCAGGCCGGGTGTGGAGGCCTTCGACCACCTTGAGCGCGGCATTCGAAGTGAAGCGCGGGACCTTGAGATGGACGAAGGTCCACAGGGCTGCGGCCGTGGCCTGCAGGTCTTGAGGGGATGGAGGTTGCGCCGACGGCGCAGCAGTGGCTGCCATGGATGAACTCCTAGAGAGCACCAAGGGACGGCACGCGTTGTCCGGCTCTCCAAGTGGAGGTCATCGAGCCGGGGAAAAGAAGTCTTGCAATCCAACTGGCTTTGCCGTGCCGGACATGGTCCGGTGCGTGCACTGACGGGCGCCAACTTGCCCTCGATTCGGCTTGAACCGTACGAGCATCGTAAGCGAAAACAGATGACTTTGGCAACTCTGCCTGCCAGACGAGAGAAGACCCCGGGGCAGGCAACGTATTGGGTTTTATACGCCCTTGTCGGAGCATGAGTTAAGGCCGAACCTAGCATAGACAAGCTGGTAACTGACGCTAGCCGCTGCTCCAATCGCAAGGTCAAAACATCTACTTCGTGCCAGTCCATCGCCTGTACGCATGCCCCTAGCCACCGACAGCAACCGCTGTGAAGCCGTCGTTTGGTGCCCAATCACCAAAATTCCGGACTTGGCACGAAGTGGTCGTTCGAGATAAATGTCCTGCCTATGACATGTAAGTAACCTATTGCCGCGGCACACATATGGTTGCAGAGTCAGCAGCGGTACAAATGACCAACCTGGTGAACAGGCAAGGGGCTACATCTGACAGTTAGTACCTTAACCAACCATCTCATTTCTACTCAATGGGCGAACACAAGTCTTTGGTAATTCGGGTCAGGACAGCTTGAAGTACAGACTGAGTCACTGGATCACTTATTCCTAGCTTCGCGTTTGTTGGTACAAAGCGCTTATCAAGAATTGCAGCTTGTACAACAGATGGGTGGTCATCCAACGCGATCCAATACGATAAGCTACGCCGTTGAGCTTCATGGCTAATTTCGGTCGCACGAACCTGGTTATAGCACTCGACAATTCCTTCGAATCGAGGACCAAGGCCGCCAAGAAGGCGGATTAGTGTTTCATCATCAAATAAACGGCGCCAATCTGACGAAACGATAATTCGCACATTTGAGTATGGCGCCAGAATTTCCTCAAGAATTGACAGGAAACAGAATAATTCAGGGTTATCCAGTAACGTGAAGTCTTCTGCCAACGCTGGTGTCCCAACGGGATGTAGCACACCATCAAAATCTAAGAATAGGAATACGGTACCCAATTGATAAGCTCCTCATCAAAGCTATAGCGCTGATACCGACCAATTCATGGTGTAGGAACAGTAGAGGTAAATCCGGCATCACCATGCCTCAGAAAAACATCATGCAGCACGTAACTAACTTGTGAACGTGCTAAATGATAATTGCGTCGGAAGCCCTTAATTACCCAACCTGCGGCATGCACACGGTCTGCCTTTCGCTGGCAAGCACCAACAAAGTAATTGGCTGCATGCTGAGATGTGGTTGCTTTACGCACCATGAAATCAGTTGCATCGGCAGCGCTAGACCAGATAAGTTGATAGCACTGCGAAACTGAGTAATTGCGAAGCAAATTGTCAATTAGTACCGACAACGCAACATCTGTGGGTCTTGGTAAATTTCGTTCTGACAAGCAGTGGTAACAAAACTCCAAACATTCAGCTTTCGCTAATTGTCTCCAGATGGACATTAGTCCTTCATACCAACCATCTGGCCAATCCATGGGTGATGCCGCTAAAACTTCAAGCTGATGGATAAATTTTTGTGGATTTGGCATCAGTAAAATCCACTTGACTGCGCTTAAATACCACTCAGAGTCATATCTATTATGGTGTCGGAATGCTTCAGATGACGCGCCCGGCACGACAAGATGACTGCTGAGCAATGTATCAATACATTTGCCGTACATATCAATCTGCTGTGGGGTCATTGGAATAGCTGACTTTCGTAATTCTCCAACTTCTCGCTCACCAATCCATCCACTGCTACGGACAAGACTTAAAATTGTAACTGCAGATTCAACGGTCAGATGCGAGGGCTCAATGTTTGTCTCTCTATCGCGCCACGGACTATCCCTATTGTCGGCAATCACATCCTGTTCGTCATAGGCCATGACCTCCGCCCAGCACTGACGGAATCCAACACAATTTTTACATGCACAATTTGGTTTTTCTTCGTGTTCGCAGATAGAACAACAAATGAATGGCTTTTTTTGCCATTTACTCCAACTTCGCGTTGTTCTGGGCTGAATCAGTGCTGCTCCACATGCAGGACACACACGACCTGTCGCTTCAGGCGGGAAGAGGCGCCACAATTTTCCTGGTAAACAATCAACACGGAATTCCCGAATGAGGTCGGCGACCTTTTCTCCAGCATAGTAACGTTCTATGAGATTTTGCTGCGACCTTGCATCAAGATGTGCGAGAGCAGATTTGGTTTGTATGAGGGAATCCTGCTTCATAAATGACAGAAATATAGGCAATAAGCACCATTTTGTCACTTATAGAGCGTGGCCGTAAAGTAGTCGAGTTTTTATGATTCTGTGATGAAACCAACACTCACACAGGATCAAGAAGCAGAACTGCGCAAGTTCGGCCGCCGGTTGGCAGAACTTCGGAAGAGTCGGGGTTGGTCGCAAGAAAAATTGGCATTGGAAAGCGGGCTTGCGCGCAGCTATCTAGGAGGCGTTGAGCGTGGCCAGCGAAATGTTGCTTTACTTAACATTCTAAGGCTTTCCAACGCGCTATCCTGCTCCCCAGGCGCTCTCTTTACTGAATATGAAGTCACCCTCAATCAGCAGATGATGACAGGTGAGTAGGCTGAATTTGTATTGAGAGCAGAACTAGGACACCGGCTTCATGCTCGTTGCAGTGTTAGTCAATCACAGGTTCGAATAGGCTGATATCGTTCAGTATTGAGCACTGTATCCAATTGACATATGTCAGCCCGCAACTCCTCTGGATACAAACCCCTATCCTGAAAAAGGTTGCCAGAAAAATGGACAAAACAGGCTAGTCTTGTCCATCGATTAGCGATATTTGATGGACAGGCAAAAAATCGTTATGTTGTTGATTTAGTGGAAAACCACTCTGTCCATTATGGACAGACTTGGATGTAACTCCGCATCACGATCAACCTGGCGCCGGCCGACCTGCCCAAATCCGCCGGCCATTTTGATTTGCCCATCGCCATCGGTATCCTGGCCGCCAGTGGACAAATTCCCGCCGAGCGTATCAGCGAATGGGAGTTTGCCGGTGAACTCGGTCTTACCGGTGAATTGCGCGCCATTCGCGGCGCTTTGGCACTCGCCGTGGCCTGCAACGCTGCCCGGCACAAGCTGATCATCAGTGCAGCCAGCGCGCCCGAGGCGGCACTGATTGCCGAAACCCATGTCTTGGCGGCAGACAGCCTGCTGGCCGTATGCCGTCACTTGATGGGGAGTACCGCCCTGCCCCGTGCCGAGGCGCTGGTTTGCACCCAGACCCAAGCCTTGCCCGATCTGGCCGAGGTACGCGGCCAGCAGCAGGCCAAGCGGGCCTTGGAAATTGCCGCAGCCGGGGGACATTCGTTGCTGCTGATCGGCCCGCCCGGCACCGGCAAATCCATGCTGGCGCAACGCTTGCCCGGCCTGTTGCCGCCCATGACGCCGAGCGAGGCGCTGGAGGCGGCCACCGTGCAGTCGCTGGGTTCCGCCGGGCTCAATATCGCGCAATTCAGCCTGCGTCCCTTTCGGGCACCGCACCATACCGCATCGAGCGTAGCATTGGTTGGCGGCGGCGGGAACCCGCAACCCGGCGAAATTTCGCTGGCCCATCACGGCGTCCTTTTCCTGGATGAACTGCCGGAGTTCGATCGGAAAGTGCTGGAGGTGTTGCGCGAGCCGCTCGAATCCGGCCGCATCCTGATTTCGCGTGCAGCCCGCCAGGCCGAGTTCCCTGCCCGCTTCCAGCTGATTGCCGCGATGAATCCTTGCCCGTGCGGCTATCTGGGACACACCCGGCATGCCTGCCGTTGCTCGCCCGATCAAGTCAGCCGCTATCGCAGCAAAATTTCCGGCCCGCTGCTCGACCGCATCGATCTGGTTGTGGAAGTGCCGGCCGTTCCCGAGGCCACCTTGCTGGCGTGTGCCGATGGCGAGCCTTCTGCCGTGATCCGCGAACGGGCCACGTTTGCACGCGAACGGCAACTGTCGCGGCAAGGTGTCGCCAACCAGATGCTGATGCCCTCAGGTATCGACCAGCATTGTGCGCTGGATGAGAGTGCCCGGACTTTGCTGCAAAATGCCATCAGCAAACTGGGTTTGTCGGCGCGGGCCAGTCACCGTATCCTGCGCGTTGCGCGCACGATCGCGGATCTGGCCGCAGCCGAGCAGATCCAGAATCATCATATTGCCGAAGCCATTCAATATCGCAGATCGCTTGGAACAACGTAATAGGCTTCGCAGTGCGGCGTTGCTTTTGCTAGACTCCCCGGCAACTCTACTCGTTCCACGTGAAACATGGCCGCAGCCCCAAAATACGACGAATCCTCGGTCAAGGTCCTCAAGGGCCTCGATCCAGTCCGGCACCGTCCGGGAATGTATACCCGCACCGACAACCCGCTGCATATTTGCCAGGAAGTGATCGACAACGCTGCCGATGAAGCGCTGGCGGGCTTTGCCAGCCGCATTGATGTGACTCTGTGGCGCAACCAGACCCTGCAGGTGGTCGACAACGGACGCGGGATTCCGGTCGGCATTCATCCGGAAGAAGGTGTACCGACGGTGCAAGTGGTATTCACCCAGTTGCATGCCGGCGGCAAGTTCGACAAAAAATCCGGCGGGGCCTATGCGTTCTCCGGTGGTTTGCATGGCGTCGGGGTTTCGGTGACCAACGCGCTGTCCACGCAATTGATCGTGGAAGTGAAACGCGAAGGCCGTATCAATTGCATCGAATTCGGTGGCGGCGATGTCGTCCAGCCTTTGGCCGACACGGGTTCTTGCGCCAAGAAGGACAGCGGAACCCGCGTTTTCGTGGCACCCGATCCCAAGTATTTCGATAGCGCGACGATTCCAGTCGGTGAGCTCGAACACCTGCTCAAATCCAAGGCCGTGCTGTTGCCCGGATTGATCGTCACGCTCAACCTGGAACAGGCCAGCGGCGAAATGCTCCAGCGCGAATGGTGCTATCCCGACGGGTTGACCGGTTATTTGGGCGAGCTGGTGGCGGGTTACGAGCAGATCATCCCGATTTTCAAGGGCGAAAAGTATATTGGCGAAGAAGACGAAAACTTCGCACCCGGCGAAGGCTGCGCCTGGGCGCTGACCTGGACCGAAGACGGCCCGGTCAATCGCGAATCGTATGTGAACCTGATTCCGACGCTTTCGGGCGGCACGCATGAATCCGGCCTGCGCGACGGCGTGTTCCAGGCGGTAAAGACCTTTATCGATTTCCACAGCCTGTTGCCCAAAGGCGTGAAACTGCTGCCGGAAGATTTGTTCAGCCGCTGCACGTTTGTGCTTTCCGCCAAGGTGCTCGATCCACAATTCCAGGGCCAGACCAAGGACAAGCTGACCAGCCGCGATGGCTTGCGCCTCGTTTCACAGATGGTGAAATCGCCGTTCGAGCTTTGGTTGAACGAGCATGTCGAACTGGGCCGCAAGCTGGCCGAAATCGCCATTCGCGCGGCGCAGGCACGGCAGAAAAATTCGCAGAAAGTGGAAAAGAAGAAATCTTCCGGCGTGGCTGTGCTGCCCGGCAAGTTGACCGATTGCGCCAGTGATGAATCCGAGCGTTGTGAGTTGTTTCTGGTGGAAGGCGATTCCGCCGGTGGCTCGGCGAAACTGGGAAGAGACAAGGATTTCCAAGCCATCCTGCCGCTGCGCGGCAAGGTACTCAATACCTGGGAAGTCGACCGCGACCAGATTTTCGCCAACAACGAAGTGCACGATATTGCCGTAGCTATAGGTGTTGATCCACACAAGCCTGACGATAGCGTGGATCTTGCCGGACTGCGTTACGGCAAGATCATTATCATGTCAGATGCCGATGTTGATGGTTCGCACATTCAGGTATTACTGCTCACGCTGTTTTATCGCCACTTTCCCCAGCTGGTTAGCCGTGGCCATATCCATGTGGCCCAGCCGCCGCTCTACCGCGTCGATGTGGCAGGCAGTGGCAAAAACAAGCCACCGCGCAAGTTCTATGCGCTGGACGAGGGCGAACTCACCGCGATTCTGGATAAATTACGTTCGGAAAAAATCCGCGAAGGCGCATGGAGTATCAGCCGCTTCAAAGGGCTGGGCGAAATGAATGCTGAGCAGCTGTTTGATACCACGATGAACCCGGAAACCCGGCGCATGCTGCGCGTGACCATTCCGCAGGATGTCAGCGGCAATACCCGCGACGTGATGCATATGCTGATGGGTAAGACCGAGGCCAGCCGTCGCCGTGCCTGGCTCGAAGCCCGCGGCAATGAAGTGGATGCCGATATTTAACGTAACTCGCCGCCATGTGTTGGCGTGATCGATTCAAGGCTGCCGTGATGAAAATTTACCTCGCCGGCCCCGGCGTTTTCCGCCCGGATTGCAAGGCATGGGGCGAACGCCTCAAGGCAGCGTGTCACGCCAACGGCGTTGAAGGACTGTATCCTCTGGATGGTGAGTTGCCTACTGATCTGGAAAATTCAACCGAACAGCGCCAGTGGATCTTCTCCAATAACTGCGCTTTAATCCAAGATTCTGACGTGATCTTCGCTGATTTTCGAGCATTCAGATCCAGCAGCGAACCCGATTCCGGCACCGCGTTTGAAGTGGGTTTTGCCCATGCACTCGGCAAGCCCGTTTGGTTATGGTTACCCGATTGCACCGCCTCCAGCGAAATCATCGGCCGCTTGCCTTGTGTTCGGGTGGGTGAGCATTGGCTGGATCAGGAAGGGCTTATCGTTGAAAATTTTGGCGCACCGCTGAATTTGATGCTTTGGGATTGCGCCTCAGGCGTGAGCTTTCAACCCGAACCCGAAGCCGCGCTTCGCGAACTCTGTTCAGGGGCGACATTGTTCGCTCAAACCTGTTAATTCTGGGTGGTTTGCATTCACCCTATCTGATGGTTTCACGTGAAACATGACCCAAGAACTTGATCTGATTGTTGAAGAACCGCCTCTGGCAAACAACGATGATGGCGGCAATCGTCGCTACGTTCAGGCGCTAGCATCCAGTGAAGGCGATGACGGCGAATCCGCCCAGCTCGGCTTGTATGCCGAAAAGAGCTATCTCGAGTACGCAATGAGCGTGGTCAAGAGCCGCGCGCTGCCGCAGGTGGAGGATGGGCAAAAACCGGTTCAGCGCCGCATCCTCTACGCCATGCACGGCCTGGGTCTGGTTTCCGGCACCAAGCCAATGAAATGCGCACGGATTGTCGGCGATGTACTCGGTAAGTATCACCCCCACGGCGACCAGTCGGCCTACGACGCTTTGGTGCGTATTGCGCAGGATTTCTCGCTGCGTTACCCGCTGATCGATGGTCACGGCAATTTTGGTTCGCGCGATGGCGATGGCGCGGCGGCCTACCGCTATACTGAGGCCCGCCTGACCCCCATCGCCGAATTGTTGTTGTCCGAAATCGACCGCGGGACGACTGACTTTATACCGAACTACGATGGTGCGTTTCAAGAGCCGGTGCTGTTGCCCGCTCGACTGCCGGTCTTGCTGCTCAATGGCGCTTCGGGGATTGCCGTGGGCATGGCCACCGAGATGCCCTCGCACAACCTGGGCGAAGTGGCCGATGCCACCGTGGCATTGATCAAGAACCCCGATCTTTCCACCAGCGAACTCCTGACCTATATTCCCGGGCCGGATCTGCCGGGCGGCGGCCAGATTATCTCCGCTCCGCGCGATATCCAGGCCGCCTACGAAACCGGTCGTGGCTCGTTGAAGGTGCGCGCCCGCTGGGAAAAAGAAGACTTGGCGCGTGGCCAATGGCAATTGGTCATTACCGAATTGCCGCAAGGCACCTCGACCCAGAAAGTACTAGAAGAGATTGAGGAACTGACCAATCCGAAGGTCAAGAAAGGCAAGAAGGCGCTTGCCCAGGAACAGTTGCAAACCAAGCAACTGATGCTTTCGGTTCTGGACCGGGTGCGGGATGAATCCGGCAAGGACTGTGCCGTCCGGCTGGTATTCGAGCCCAAATCCTCGCGCCAGAATCCGGATGAGTTGATGGCGCTGCTGCTGGCTCATACCTCGCTGGAAACGAGTTTGTCACTTAATATGGTGACCATCGGCCGCGATGGGCGCCCTGCGCAAAAATCGCTGAAAACCATCCTGTCGGAGTGGATTGATTTCCGTTTCATCACGGTCACGCGCCGAACCGAGCATCGCCTGGGCCAGGTCAATGATCGCATTCATATCCTGGAAGGCCGGCTGATCGTCTTCCTGAATATTGACGAAGTGATCCGCATCATCCGCGAATCGGACGATCCGAAAATCGCGCTGATCGAACGCTTCAATCTGAGCGATCGGCAGGCGGAAGATATTCTGGAAATCCGCTTGCGCCAATTGGCAAGGCTGGAAGGGATCAAGCTCGAACAAGAGCTGGCTGCACTGAAGAGCGAAAAAGGAGAACTTGAACACCTGCTCGGCAATAGCGCGGCCATGCAGAAATTGATCATCAAGGAAATCGAAGCGGACCGCAAAAAATTTGCCGATCCGCGCCGCACCTTGATCGAAGAAGCAGAAAAAGCCGTGATGGAAGTGGCGGTGGTCGATGAGCCCACGACCCTGATTCTTTCCGACAAGGGCTGGTTACGTAGCCGCCAGGGGCATGGCATCGACCTGCAAACGCTGGCATTCAAGGATGGCGACAAACTGCTGGCCGCGATCGAATGTCGCACCGTGGACCAAGTGGCCCTGTTTGGCAGCGATGGCCGGGTTTATACCATCGCGGCTTCGACGGTACCGGGCGGACGGGGGGACGGCGTGCCAGTGACCACACTGGTGGATCTGGTTGCCAAGACCCGAATTACCCAGATGTTCACTGCCAAAGCGCAGGACTGGCTGGTGATTGCCAATTCTGCCGGCTATGGCTTCACTTGCCAGTTTGAAAACCTGCTATCGCGCCAGAAAGCGGGTAAGAGCTTCATTACGCTGGATGCAAATGAAGTCTTGCTCAAGATATCCTGTTTTGTTCCACGTGAAACGTCCCTGGTCGCCTGTCTGGCCAAGTCCGGGAAACTGCACCTTTTCCCTCTTGGCGAATTCAAGCAATTGGCCGGCGGCGGCAAGGGCGTGATCACTATGGCGCTGGACGATAAAGATGCGCTTTCGGCAATTACCATTTGCGATGGCGAAACGCTCAAGCTCTCCGGCACAGGACGTGGCGGCAAGGCGATTGAGCTGGTGCTGGACGCCAACGAAATGGCACCCTATGTCGGCAAACGGGCTCGCAAAGGTAAACCGATCAATGCCGGATTGAAGTTCCCGGGTTTCTGATTTCAGCCAAGCAAAAGGCCGCTCCCATCGAGCGGCCTTTTGTTTTGAGCATCAGCCGGTCAAAGCGGCCCGATGAAATCCATCTTGCCCAGCGGAACGCCGTTGTGTCGGAGAATGGCATAGGCCATCGTCAGATGGAAATACACATTAGGCTGGGCAAAATGCAGCACATAAAACTCGCCTTTCATGGGCTTATCCGGCATCCAGGGCAGGATAATTTCCCGGTCGGCGGCCCCTGCAAAAGCGGCATCGGATACGCCGGCAATAAATGCGATGGTGTTGGCAATGCGCTCTTTCAATTGCGCGAAGCTGGTCTCATCGTCTGCAAATCTGGGCGCCTCTTCACCGGTTAAGCGAGCCACGCAGAATTTGGCCATGTCGGTGGCAACCTGCACTTGCTTGAGCAGCGGATACATGTCAGGATAAAGGCGCGAGTTGAGCAGGATGCTTTCGTCGAATTTTTTGCTGTGCGCATATTCGGCACCTTTGTCCAAGATGCCAGAAAGATTGGTCAGCATCCGCACGAACGCGGATACGGTGGCTTGCCGATAGGTCATGCTCATTGCATCACTCCCTTGAGTGCTATGGTTTCACGTGAAACAGCCGATCAAATTGCCCTGCGGCTATGCCCACATCCGGGGCATCGAACAAAGCGGCGATGACCGCCACGCTATCTGCGCCCGCCGCAATGACCTCGGCGGCATTTTGCAGCGTGATGCCGCCAATCGCTACGACTGGAACCGGGAGTTCGGCACATGCAGTCGCAATAAGTTCCAGACTGGCGCGGCGTGCCTGGGGTTTGGTCCTGGAAGGAAAAACCGCGCCAAAGGCCACATAATCCGCGCCTGCGGCAATGGCCGCATGTGCCAGGCTCAGATCGTTGTAGCAGGAGGCGCCGAGTAGCATGTTCCGCGGCAACATGGCCCGGGCCTGGGCCAGATCGCCATCTTGTCCGCCCAGATGCACGCCATCGGCATTCACGGCCTGCGCCAAGGCCAGATCGTCGTTAATAATCAGGCAAGCGCCGCGGGCCGCAGTCAGTGCACGCAAGGCAAGTGCCTGCTCCCGGGCCAGTCCGGCATCGGCAAGTTTGTTGCGGTATTGCAGGACGCGCGCGCCATGAGCCAACGCCTGCTCCGCCTTGGCGAGCAGCAAGGTGGTGTCGACCCAATCGGGCGTGATCGCGTACAGGCCAGAAATCATGACGGCTTACCTTCATCCTTGTGGCGGGCCCAAAACAGGCGATCGGGAATAATCTGTCCCATGCCCGGTCGATAGCCGTTGGACAAAGTTTGCCAGGTGTATTCCTGCGCAGCCTTCACCGCAGCGGGAACCTCGCTGCCGCTGGCGATGGCGCCCGCCAGTGCCGAAGCCAGCGTACAGCCCGATCCGTGGTAACTGCCAGGCAAACGCGCGTAACTTTCACTGCCGGCACGCCCTTGCTCGGTATACAGCGTATTGATCACCTGCGGCGTGTTTTCATGCGTTCCCGTGATCAGCACATAGGGGCAACCGCACTGGATCAGCCGTGCTGCAGCCAGATCAAGCGGCAAATCAGCCTGTTCATCGGGATCATCCGAAGCGAGGTGCCGAGCCTCAACGCTGTTGGGTGTCATGATCAGCGTATGGGGCAGCAGCAGTTCGCGCATGGCACCGATCAATTCATCTTCCGACAACGCATCGCCCTGCCCGCTTGCCAGAACCGGATCCAGGATCAGCGGTATATGCGGATAATCCGAGGCAATGCCTGCGATCACGGCCAGGTTTTCCACGCTGCCAATCATGCCAACCTTGATGGCGTCCACGTGCATGTCTTCCAGCACCAGGCGCGCCTGGTCATCCAGCCATTCCGCCTCGATGGGCATGAAATCGTGCACACCCGCGGTGTCTTGCACGGTCAATGCGGTGACCACCGGCAAGGCATGACACCCCATCGAGGAAAGTGCCAGAATATCTGCAGCCAGTCCGGCGCCACCGGAAGGATCATTGCCGGCGAAGACCAGTACAACGGGGGGTTTAGTGCGCATGACCAAGAATCTTTTCCAAATGGTTTAGAATGGGAATTCTACCCTACGGGCCCAACCGGGCGCAGATATCAAGCGGGAAAACACGTGGTGATCAGACAAAAGATAACCCTATTGCTGGCGGCTATGCTGTTGAGTGCCTGCCAGCAAATCAGCACCACGCAAGGAGGCGCCATCGGTGCCGACCGGCGCCAGAATATGAGCATGCTGCTTTCCGAGCAACAGGTACAGGAAATGGCAGGCAAAGCCTATGCCGAAGAAACCGGCAAGGCACGCCACAAAGGCGCACTGAACACCAACCCTGCCGTCACTGCCCGCGTGCGAGGCATTGCTAATCGGCTGATCCCGCAGGTGGCCATCTTCCGTGTCGATGCCGCACGCTGGAACTGGGAGGTAAACGTAGAAAACAGCCCGGATATCAATGCCTATTGCATGGCAGGTGGCAAGATCATGGTTTTCAGCGGGCTGATTGAAAAACTCAAACTGACCGACGATGAGCTCGCCCAGATCATGGGGCACGAGATCTCCCACGCGCTGCGTGAGCATACCCGTGAGCGCATGTCCGAAGCCTATACGCGCATGATGGGCTTCACCCTGCTTTCTGTCGTGACCGGCGGACGTTACGCGGGTGCGCTGGACTTGGCCAACCAGGTAACCGAAGTCGCCTATACCCTGCCCAACAGTCGCGAACACGAATCCGAAGCCGATATCATGGGCCTGGAGTTGGCTGCCCGCGCCGGCTACCATCCCAATGCCGCAATCACGCTCTGGCAGAAAATGGCCAAGGCCAGCGAAGGCAAAACGCCCGAATTCCTATCGACCCATCCCTCGCACAGCACCCGCATTAGTGAACTGCAAGCGCGAATCCCGCAAGTTATGCCGCTGTACCAGGAAGCAATCAAGCGTTATCCCGCACCCAGCAAACTCCGCAACTGACCGAGAAAATATGGCTATTGAAATTGAACGAAAATTCCTGTTGGCAAATAACCATTGGCACAAGCAGATCAACCAGTCGACGCGCATTGCCCAAGGCTACCTGGCCACCGATCCCACCGTGCGCGTCCGAGTGAAAGGTGAGACCGGGTTTCTGACCATCAAGGGGAAGAGCGCCGACGGCATCAGCCGCGCCGAATTTGAATACCCGATACCCGCCGCCGATGCGCTGGAACTGCTGAAGCTTTGCCCCAACGTGCTGGATAAAACCCGCCATCTTGTCGAATATGCAGGCTTTGTCTGGGAAATAGACGAATTCCACGGCGAAAATTCCGGCTTGATCGTCGCCGAGATCGAACTTCCCGCAGTCGATACCGCGTTTGAAAAGCCGGAATGGCTGGGCGTGGAAGTCACAGGTGATGTGCGTTACTACAACAGCATGCTATCGCAAACCCCCTACTCTGTCTGGCAGTAAATGCCCGTGAAACGCGCATGGATGCCAGATCACACTATAAAACCGGAACTCCGTCATGACCCAAAATGAAATTCTCTTCGCCCGCGCCCAACGTCATATCCCCGGCGGCGTTAATTCCCCGGTGCGTGCCTTCGGCTCCGTGGGTGGCACGCCGCGCTTCTTCGTACGCGGCGAAGGTCCTTATGTTTGGGATGCCGACGGCAAGCGTTATACCGATTACGTTGGCTCGTGGGGGCCGCTGATTCTGGGCCATGCCCATCCGGCGGTAATCGAGGCCGTGGAACGCGCTGCCCGCAATGGCTTGAGCTTCGGCGCACCGACCGAAGCGGAGATCGATCTGGCGGATTTACTGTGCGAAATGCTGCCCAGCCTGGCGCAAGTGCGCCTGGTTTCCAGCGGCACCGAAGCCACCATGAGTGCCATTCGCCTCGCGCGCGGCTTCACCGGCCGCAACAAGTTGGTGAAGTTCGAAGGCTGCTATCACGGCCACGCCGACAGCCTGCTGGTCAAGGCCGGCTCGGGCTTGCTCACCTTCGGCAACCCCTCCTCCGCCGGCGTCCCCGCCGCCGTGGCCAACGACACCTTGGTCCTACCCTATAACGACGTTCCCGCGCTGAAGGCATTGTTTGCCGCCAGCGGCAGTGAAATAGCCGCGATCATCGTAGAGCCCGTGGCCGGCAACATGAACCTGGTGCAAGCCTCGCCCGAATTCATCCGCGCCATGCGCCAGTTGACGCAGCAGAATGGCGCACTGCTGATCTACGACGAAGTGATGACCGGCTTCCGTGTCGACCTGCACTGTGCGCAAGGCTTGCACAACATCACGCCTGATCTGACCACGCTCGGCAAAGTGATCGGCGGCGGAATGCCGCTGGCCGCATTTGGCGGCCGCGCCGACATCATGGCCAAAATGGCCCCGCTCGGCCCGGTCTATCAGGCCGGCACCCTTTCCGGCAACCCCGTCGCCGTCGCCGCTGGCCTCGCCACCTTGAATGAAATTCGCAAATCCGGATTCTTTGAAGACCTGAGCAGCAAAACCCGCCAACTCACGGATGGCTTTAACGCGATTGGGCAAGAACTGGGCATTCCATTCTGTGCCCAGAGCGTCGGCGGCATGTTCGGCGTCTACTTTGCCGAACAGCTACCGCACAGTTACGCCGATGTCATGCAATGCGACCGCGCGCGTTTCAACGCCTTCTTCCACGCCATGCTGGATGCGGGTGTTTATCTGGCGCCATCGGCGTTTGAGGCGGGGTTTGTGTCTACAACGCATCAGAAAAGTGATATTCAACAAACCCTTACAACGACAACCAATATCTTACGGTAGATTTTCAAAAACCACAAAACATTGAATATATGTAAGTTTTAAAAAAGTAGGTACCGTTCACAACCAGATTTCGCCCGTCAGTCCTCTCGGGTTGAGTCTGGTATTTTTTTTTGTCAAAATTCAGTAAATTTTGTATGTTGTTGTAAGCTATTGCCTACCCCACGTTAAAATATGAAAAATAAATGAATAACGGCATCAAAGGATCATTAGCAATGCACAAAATGAAAGGCTTCACCCTGATCGAGCTAATGATCGTGATCGCCATACTTGGGGTTTTGGTCGCAATTGCAGTGCCCTCCTATACCGGGTACGTCAGGCGTGCACGACTGACTGAGGCTTTTGATACCTTGGCATCCCATGCTCTCAGGATGGAACAGGCATACCAGAACAATAACAACTACGGAACCGCCGCAAATACCTGTGTGCCGGCCGCACCAGCAGCAACAACCTTCTTCACGTTCTCGTGTGCAACAACAGGCTTGACTTTCCAGGGATTTACCCTGACCGCTACCGGCCAAGGCAACATGGCCGGTCATGCCTTCACGATCAATGATGCGGGCACACGTCAAACTACCGCATTCCCGAATGTCACCGGTTCGAGAAACTGCTGGCTTACCAATTCGGGAAATTGCTGATGGGCAGCCCCAAGGGTTTTACGCTGATTGAATTGCTGGTCGTGATAACGATCGTGGGCATACTTTTGGCAATGGGAATACCCATCATGGCCGAATATATTCAGAACGCACGTTTGCGTGCCGTTGCCTCGGAATTGCGCGACGGGCTGACGACGGCCCGGATTGAAGCCATTCGCCGCAACAGCAACGTGACCATCACCATTCAGGGTGCTGCCTGGGAAATTGCAAGCGCGGGCCGGGCAAAAATTTCCAGTAATTCAGAAAATAGTGTCGCAGTGTCATATACCGCTGAAGGTGCCGAAACAGGAACGGTATTGAACAATATAACGAAACAAGACGTGACTTTCGGTAGCGATGGCAGAATTGTCAGCGGCAGTGGTGACCTGTTGATATTTCCAAATGGCAATTCATCCGAATGTACGGCAAACGGCGGCGAGTTGGCATGCATGCAAATTCGCCTACGAGCGGGGGGCATTGTGAGAATGTGTAATCCCGCCATATCCAGAGCAAGCGATCCCCAAGGATGTTGAAATGAATATCCCACAAAATTCACGCATGACGAAAAAGACACAGACAGGTTTTTCGCTATTGGAGGCACTGGTCGCGCTGGTGATTTTATCGATTGGATTGCTCGGCTTAGCCGCATTTCAGTACAAGGTCATGCGCAACAGCGAAATTGCGCGTGCTAGAGCGATCGTGAGCTATTTCAGCGAAGAGATGATTGGAAATGCCGCGACGGATTCAGACAACATAGCGACAAAATATACTGTTTCAGAAAAAGAATGCACGGAAAATACGGAATCCTCTTTTTGCAATAATTGGAAATCAAGACTCACTGCGGAAGTACCCAATCTCGCGAATATATCAGCGTCATACGAATCAAGCACGGGCGAGTACACCATAACCGTTTCCTGGAAAATCAGGCCAAATGATTCCACCACGCATAGTTACACCAGCACGACCAATCTGCTGCTATCAAAAAACCCCAATACTGCTCCATCTTGATAGAGAAATATAAGCAAGCCATCAAACATAAAAAAGTCATCACAAGGCGCAATGATGAAAATGGGCGTAAAGCTTCATAAGCAAGCAGGATTCTCGTTGGTTGAACTTCTCGTGGCGCTCATCATCAGCTTTCTGATCATGTTCGCGGCCTTGGGAAGTGCATCGTTTTATGAAGCCAATCGTAGAAATACAATCGGCGGTAACACGGCGCTGGAAAATGCCATGGCATCGGTCGCGAATATCCAGAAAGATGCCCGCATGGCCGGGCTTGGCATAACGGGTTCCAATGGAATTGCAACGTGCAGCACTATTAATGTGTATTACAACGGAACAACCACGAATGCCACGGCCTACAGCGCTGTATCCATTACCAAGGGCGCAGATGATCAGACATCGGATCAAATAACATTCGCCTATTCTGATCCGATTGGAACCGTGCCGGTTTCTACCCTTGTTTGTAAAAATCGCAATAAAGACAATCAAGACGTTTGCGACGATACCAATGCCAACGGGCCCCCTGCCGCATCCTCGGATATTCCTGTCTTGTCTACCGTTGGTTTCACAGCTTCGCAGGTTGCCATGCTGGTCCCCCCGCCCGATCTGAAGCCCGCGCCGGACAAGGTTCCGCTGCCTTGTACCGTTGTTGGCATCACCGCAGTGCAGGATGCATCAAGCCGCATTCAGATTCACCCCACAAATAATTGCAATGTTCAAGATAAAGATCCGGCATGCTGGAATCCGCCCAATGCAGGGCCGTTTACCAAGCTCACGGGAATTTGCAACGACGGAACCACCGATTGCAATAACAACACCAAGAATATTCCACCGGGTACGCGCTTGATGACGACAGGCCCCATCCGCTGGGTGACCTATCGGATCAACGATCAGCAGGAATTTGAAAAAATCGAGCAAACGGGCAGTGCTGCGGGATTGACGTCTGTCATTGCTGAAAATGTCGTCATGCTCCGTGTTCAATATGGATTATCAGCGAGCGCAAGCAGCAGCAAGATCATCAAGTGGTCGAATACGGCGGCGGATCAATCGACCGTCAAAGCGATCCGTGTCGTCGTGGTCGGCCGCTCTCCACAGCGCGTCAAAGATAAAAACGCCGCCGGAACCTGTACCGCGACGACAGCCGCGCCAACCCATGGCCTGATTGTCACCGAAGGGCAAGATGACAGTATCGCCATTGATCTTTCCAGTAATCCCGATTGGCGCTGTTTTTATTACAAAACCACCAGCATGACGGTGCCTTTAAAAAATATCCTCATGCAAACCAGCAGCCCAAATTGACGGATAAGACTATGAATAAACCCCACCGAGGTTCAACGCTGATCATCGTATTGGTTCTGCTCACCATCATGACCTTCATGGGCATGGCGCTTTATCGCTCGTCCGATCTGGCAGGCATGATCGCCGGCAATGTCAGCAGCAAACAGATGGCCACCCAGGTCGGCGATATGGGCTTGGCGGCAGCGGAAGCGGTGTTGCGCGGCAATATTCCTGCAGCGGCACAGGCCGGTTTCGTTCCCACGCAAAAAGAACCGGATGGTGATGGAATCCCCGCGCCGGTTACCGAGCAGGAATGGAGCGCGGCCAAAACAAGCTATGGGTATACCTACCGCTACCTGATCGAAAAACTATGCACGAATGCCAACCCCGCCGTGTGCACGACGACCAAGATCCCGATACCGCCACCGCCTACAGGACTAAATGCCCCGCCAGGCAGCGGCGGCCAATATGAAAGCGCGCAAATGTACCGCGTAACCGTAAAAATCACGGGCCCGAAAAATCTGGAATCGTATGTCCAGGCCCTCTACAGCAAATAAGGAGCACGCCATGTCTGCACGCACCTTCATGTTCAAGAGTCTTGTAGTTATCCTGCAATTTTCTATTGCATTCCCTGCGTATGCGGATTTGACGAAAATTTCGGATTTCCCGCTGGATACAAAATTGGCAACCACCAATATCATCATGCCATTGGATGATTCAAATTCAATGGATTGGGAAATCTTATTGAAAAACATCACCATCAATGGAACGCCGGAAATATATAATAATGGTGTAAAGCAAGATAACAAAGGCAATGATATTACGCATATTTTTCCACCTTCGACCAATAATAATGATGGCGCGCATTCCTTCGACAAGACCGCAGCGCCATCCAATGCTAATGCGTATTATAGAAGTTCCGATTACAATCTTATTTATTACAATCCTCGGATTGATTACGATCCTTGGCGCTCTGGATATCTTTACAGCGATGCAACGAAAAAGAGCAGCCTGTGGGTATTTCCAGAGGCCTCGACGAAAGCTGCGCGTTATCACCCCTATTTTACGAAGGAATTAAATGGAGAATCGTGTTCTACTTCGAATCCATGCTCAACGATCGATTTGACGGCGAAAAACACAAGCAACTTCACGGCAGACAATGGCATCTACGTAGACAAGGATTATTCCTATTGGCCTGCGACCTACTGGTTATTGGATAGCAACTGCAGCGCCAGCGATACAGCGAATTGTGCGGTTGCGCCGGATGGAAAAACCCTGCGCAAGTACGACATTCAAAACTCATCGATATTCAACGGCAGTTCATTTACGCTGCCGGATGGGAAAACGACGATTTACCGTTCACGCTCGGAAGAACTGCAGAATTTCGCCAACTGGTTCACTTACTATCGTAAAAGAAAGCTGCTCCTGGCTGGCGGCATGGGAAATGTGCTGAATAATTTGCAGGCCAGTTACACCAATATGCGTGTAGCAATGGTCAAATTCAGCGAGGCATACAACAATTCCTCAGCGAATGATTATGTCAGCACCAATGGTTTAACTCTGTACGATTTCAAATCCAGTGATAACGCATTGAATGGATATTCAGCGATTGGAAAACTATATTCCTTGGTAACACAGGCGCCATATGGCACGACGACGAATTCAGCGGTTGAATACGCAGGGCAACGCTATGTCAATGACAGTGCATTTGGTGATGAGAACACCTTGCGTTGTTCGAAAAACAATAATTTCGTTTTGACGGACGGATATGCCAATGATTATTCATTTGAGCAAAGAGATTGGCGCGGAGACGTAACGATAATAAATAGGAACAAGACTCTATATAGCCGTGCGCTTTCCTATTACGATCAGCTTGATTGGTGGTATAAATTCAATACCGCCAATCAAAGCAATCTGGGCTATACCATGAATACCTATGCGGTGACGCTGGGTGCTTATGGAAAATTATTCGATGGCTCAGCGCCGATTGCGCCGCTATCTCCCGAACCTGCTTGGAATAGCTCGGTTCCTACGAATAACAGTCCTTCTGCGATTGATGATTTATGGCGAGCTGCCAGCCGTACCGGCGGGAAAATGCTGGCCGCATCCGATCCGTCTGTTCTGACAAATTCAATCACTTCGATATTGCGCGAAATGTTTATCACGACATCGCATAGCAATGTCCCTGTATCGGAAAAATATCTAACGAACAATTCCACTGCGATTGTGACCTCTTTCAATACCGGTGACTGGACCGGCGAAATAAAGTCCCATCCTGTTTATAACAATGCCAGCGATGTCGCAAATATAGGAAAAATCAATACCAGCGTAACGAATTGGTCCGCAAAAGAATTGCTGGATAAGCGAGATATCGCCACCAGAAGAATCGTGACCTACAACGCCGATTCATCTGTAAAAGCTGGGATTCCGTTCACCATCGAGAGTTTGAAGAGCAGCAAGATCATCGATACATTCAATACATCAAGTAGCAAGAAGGACGGCGAGGATGTTGTCAGCTACCTGCGCGGGAATAGAACCAAGGAAGGCACGACTTATAATTCCAGGGGTGGCGTGCTGGGCGATATTGTCAATTCCAGCCCGTTGTTTGTTACCGGCGGGCTAACCGCTTATAGCGACCCAACTTATCAGCAATTTGCCTACAAGCAGAATAGCCGAAAGAAGATAATCTATGTCGGCGCTAACGATGGAATGATGCATGCTTTCAATGCCGATACGGGTGTCGAGGAGTGGGCTTTTGTTCCGCAAATGCTGCATAGCAAATTGAATGCGGCGAATGAATATGTCCGGCTGAATTATCAGCATAAATTTTATGTGGATGGTCCGCTCACTGCCTGGGATGTCAAATTCAGCGATAACCAATGGCATACCTTGTTGGTAGGTGGTTTACGTGCAGGAGGAAAGGGCTATTATGCGCTGGATATCACCACGCCACCGGGCGATACGGATAAAGAAGCCGATATTGCGAAGAATGTGAAATGGGAATTCACCCATGCCAACATGGGTTATACCTATGGCAAACCGGTTATCGTCAATACCAAGTCTTATGGCTGGGTTGTTCTTCTCACTTCCGGATACAACAATGCCGATGGCAAGGCCCACCTATTCGTGGTCAATGCGGAAACCGGTGCGCTGATCAAGGATATCAGCACGGCTGATTTTGGGTTTGCCGACGGATCGGCGAGCGATCCGCTGGGCATGGCCCAGGTTTCCTACCTGCCGATGTCCGCGCCCGAAGCCGATACCACGGGCTTGGTCCGCTATGCCTATGCCGGTGATTTAAAGGGCAATGTCTGGAAATTCGATCTCAGCTCGGACGATAAAGCCAACTGGAAGGTCAGCAAGTTCGCCGAGAAGCTGAGCCTGGATGGAACCGGACGCCCCATTACCACGGCGCCGGCCATTGGATTTATCACTACCAAAGGAAGCCCCAATCCGACTAACTCCGATCCGCTTGGCGGGCAGTTGGCCGTCGATACCAAGGATAAACGGCTGATGATTTATGTCGGGACGGGAAAATTCCTGCACCAGGATGACTTTACCGAGGCCAATGCCAACCTGAAGCAGAACGGTTTCTTTGCCATGGAAGATTTCCTGGCGACGTCCAGCGAACCGAACGATACGGCTGAAAAGGCGTTCGTCTACGGCAAGGCCTCCTGCTCAAACCTGGTGTGTCTGAAGAAAGTGGGTCTCCCGGATGCCCCCGCGAAATCGGAAGGTTTCAATAATTGGGCAGCGGAAAACGAATCTGTACTGACCAAGTGGTGGATCAGCGGTCAATACGACAAGACCACGTACTGCACGGCAGGGGAAAGCTGCTCGGGATTCTCGTTCAAGGATTCCAGCAACCGCCAACGTTCGGGCCGAGGCTGGTACATCGGGTTTTCCGATACCGGCAATGAGAGCGTGATTCAAAACCCGATTGCCGAATACGGTTTTGTCACGTTCGTGACCACGATGAAAACCGACTGGCGCCATGGCGCGCAAGGCAGTTGTGAAAATGCCTATAGCGCTGAATTTGTTCTGGGTGGCTCCAAGGGGGGGCAATTATCCGCAAGCGATTTTATCGATAATGTTCCTTGGTCGCGGATAAACCTGGGTTACGGCATTGCTTCCTTCCAGACATTGGTCGTTGGTGCGGATGGCTGGGTCCGGTCCATTGTGAATACCGGGGGAAAAATAACAACGACCACTCTGCCGTACAAAGACAAATGTATAAATGGCGGATGTAAACCACCTCCGAGCCCTCTTTTAAGACGGTGGGGATGGAAAGAAGTGTACCGATAACAAAAAAGGCCGCTGAGACTTCAGCGGCCTTTTTAATATTCCACTTCGATATGGCCGATCATCATGCTGTTTACTTTATTCCCTTTGAATATGGCCGGCTCGAATTGCGATAACTTGATTTTTTCCAGCATGACTTGCAGGGTGGCTGCGTCCGCATTGCTTTCCAGCATTTCTAGCCTATCTACGGTGCCTAATCGATTGATCCATAGTTTTAATTTTATATACAGTATTTTGTTTTTTTTATTGTCAATGTCGGTAATGGATTCGATAAAGAACGGAACTAGTATCCTTGCCGGGCTATCGGTTATTTCTTCAGGAACATAGAGATCTCTTAGAAAGTCCTTCTTTATGTATTTTTGCATACTGGATTTGGTATGCTTTTCCTGCGTGGAGGCATCCTCAATCTTGGTGGTAACTGCATGGCCCGGAGTATTCCTAGCAATTTGAACCTGCAAATTGGCAGAGAGCGGTTTTATGCTGACTTTGTGGTATTTATCTGGCATAAAAAGATAGAGATGAATACTTGCGGATATGAGAATCGCAATGATCAGCCTATCTTTGCTTGATTCGTTTCCCATTCGAGTCATGGCAAGCGTTAGATGATTTTCTTGATTTCTTCAAGCGTGCCGCTCACGATCTTCTGGCTGACGATCCCGCGCTTGTCGATGACGAACATTGTCGGTGTGAATTTCACATTGCCAAACGATTCAGAAAAAACGTTGGTGTTGTCGTGAACGAACATGAAGTTGAATTGCTTGCTTGCAATGTATTTTCTGACCTGGTTTTCATCGTCGTAATACATCGAAACCGCGATGATATTGAACGGTTTCTCGGCCTGCATTTTTGAAAGTTCCGGCATCTCAAGTATGCAGGTGCTGCACGTCGTAGCCCAGAACAGAACAACCGTTTTGCTTTCGGGCAAGGTTGCTAAAGAAAATTTCTTGCCATCGATCAGCGTGATTTCTTTGTGTGGATCGAATTGTTCTTTTTTACTTACGAGATAAAACAACGCCGAGGAAAGCAATAACGCGAACAGCGATGCGATCAGGACTGTTTTCTTCATGGTTTTCTTTATTCAACAATATTAGATAAAAAGATTAATAACAGTTAATAAGCACCGCGTTTGCCTGTGAGTATCCCTGTAATTCTTTATGATTCAACATCTTGGCTTAGTTTCAACCCTGTGGTCAAACTTGGCTGAGCATGTGGATCATTTGGTTATCCATTTTTCTAAG
>Ga0316613_10000813_pt1 | contig 22903 bp, 18 predicted proteins | sample OWC_soil_day10_C_2_FD_207647 | JGI IMG/M metagenome (GOLD analysis project Ga0316613, IMG submission 207647) | Wetland soil microbial communities from Old Woman Creek delta, Ohio, United States - OWC_soil_day10_CT_b | ecosystem: Environmental > Terrestrial > Soil > Wetlands | place: USA: Ohio...
GTACTTTTTCTGATGCCGACTCTGATTCTGCATTTCAATAATATAATAGAAAAAACGGCCCATAAACCCTTTGTTCCTCCCTTTGACCGGTTTGCAAGGCTGATGAACAGGTTAAGAAAACCTGTGTTTATTATAGCGATGATCCTGGCTGTTCCCTGTTACTTTGGCCAAAACATGAATGCTTTTTACTATGGCGATGATGCCATAGGGGCAGGCCCGGGAACAAGAGTCTATGAGGATACCAGAAAAATCAATGAGGAGTTTGGAAAATCCAATATGATAATCGGGATTGTACCAAATGGCTCAGTGGTAACGGAAAGACAACTGACAGATGCGCTGGAGGATCTGGATTTTGTCAATTACGCCATTTCCATGTCAGGTACAATACCCAGAGGAATTCCGGAAAGCTTTCTTCCGGAAAAGGTGAGCAAGCAGTTAAGAAGCAGCCGGTATGCCAGATTTTTGATTTCCATGAATACGGTTCAGGAAAGCCAGTATGCCTTTGACTGCAGCCAGAAGCTTGAGAATGTAATACGTGAATTTTACCCTGATGATGCTTATGTGATTGGTATGACACCTACAACCATTGATATCCGTGATATCCTCACAGATGATTATAATAAGGTATCGCTTCTTTCACTTGCGGGGGTTGCGCTTGTGGTATTAGTGACCTTTCAGGCGATTCTGGTGCCGATTCTTGTTATTATCCCCATTGAGGTGGCAATCTACTTAAATATGACTTTGCCTTATGTTATGGGAGATAGTATGGTATATATCGGCTATATTATCGTCAGCTGCCTTCAGCTGGGTGCCACCATTGACTATTCCATATTAATGACCAACAATTATCTGGGTTTTAGAAAAACCATGAATAATACAGATTCAGCAATGGCGGCTATTTCTAAGAGCACCTTATCCATTCTCACATCAGGAGGCATTCTGACAGTGGTAGGATATCTTTTATTTTTTACTTCCTCCATTCAGGCGATCTCTCAGGTGGGAAGGCTTGTGGGCAGAGGAGCTTTACTTAGTATGATATTAGTCTTATCTCTGTTACCGGCACTTCTTAGTTTGTTTGATAAACAGATACAAAAACAGCAGGAACGCTCCATAAAACGAAAAGAAAGGCGTCGCTTAAAATATACAAAAGTGAGAGGAACGTTAAAAGGAGGGGATGTAAATGAATAAGCATAAAAAAATATTATCCATAGGGCTGGCTGCTGTTTTTTCTATGCAGTCTGTACTGATGCCGCTGGCATCGCAGGTTCAGCCTCCATACGATGAAACTCTTTATGTAACAATGGATCCCTATGGTGAAATAAAAGAAAGCAGTGTTGTTAAGATTTATAAAACAGATGGAAATGAGTCACTGGTGGATTATGGAAATTATGAAAAAGTAATTAATCTGACTGATCATTCTCAGCCAGTAATCGGAGAAGACGGATCGGTAACGTTTACTCCGGAAGCAGGAGAAAAGAGGTTTTATTTTGAGGGGCAGACAAAAACAGAAAAAAAAGAACTTCCCTGGGATATTACAGTCAGTTACAGGCTTAACGGAGTTGAGAAAAATGCAGAGGAACTGGCGGGTGAAAAAGGTCTGGTAGAAGTGAATGTGGATCTTAAGCCCAATGAAGGACTTTCTGATTTTTACAAAAATAATATGACATTAATGGGCAGTGTTGTGGTGGATATGGATAAAAACTTAAGTCTGGAAGCAGAAGGCGCCCAGGTACAAACGGTTGGTAATTTAAGCACGGTTGTTTTCTTTGCGCTTCCAGGCGAAGACGGACATTATTCCATACGCATCGGAACAGATGATTTTAAATTTTCCGGCGTTGTTTTTGCCATGGTTCCGCTGACAGTGAGTCAGCTTGACAAAGTTAAAGATCTGCGGGATGCAAAGGAAACCATGGAAGATTCCGCTGATGCAATCAGTGACAGCCTGGATGTGGTGCTAAATACCATGGATCAGATGAAGAACAGTATTGACAACACATCGGATGGAATCAGAGGGCTTGATAAAACCAGACAGATTGTTGCGGATTCCAAAGGAAAGGTTTATCAAAATGCCGATGATGCCCTTACTGCACTGGATGGACTGTCTCAGACACTGCTGCCGTTTTACAATCACACGGAGAATGCCAAGACCGCGTTAAATGATTTAAGAAGCCAGACGAATCACCTGACTGAAATCCTTAGTGATCTTACTCCGGATTTAAACGATCTTCAGGAAGGAGTAAGAGATCTTAGAGATGAACTGAAGGAATTGCAGAAATCGGTGAATTCTTCGGAAACCGGGATAAAGACCCAGATGGTTTTAAAACAGATTGCTGAAACACAAGACCATTTAAATACACTGACAGATCAACAGCAGACGCTGGCGAAAGAGCTTGAACAGCTGGCGGAAATCCTTCCCCAGATGGCGGCTTTAAGCGGATCACTCAGCGCTTCGGCACAGGCACTTGGAGATGATGAACTGGAAGATCTGCTTGAGGAAATTAAGGCAGAAGGTCTGACTGACAGTGACGAGATTTCCTCTTATTTGTTTAATGAGAAGGGCTATTCTGTTACAGAGATTACTACATTAACCAATTATTTATCCTCTGTACTGGGAACCGGGAATACTGCTTCCCCCAGTTCTGCGACAAATGCCGCAACGAAGGCTGCTCTGCAGGCAGCCGCACCTCTGGCAGAGCTTTTGCCCCAGCTGGCAGGAAGCGGGGCAGGGCTGACGGATGATATGTCAAAGTTCCTTAGTTTGACAGAAACTCTTCTTGGTGATCTTTATTCGGAAGGAAACCATATTAACGGCGCAGTAAGCGGGGTAATAAAAACCACGGATTCCATAGGAGCACTTTGCGATACGGCAGATGATCTGATTGAAAATGCGGAGGAACTTAATGGAATTTTAAACCGTCATCATGATGAGATGCTTAATACGCTGACGGATATGGGGAAAATGACAGACAGTGCATCAAGGAGTATTGATTCCATGAATGTATTCTTCCGTTCTCTGGAGAGTCAGTTAAAGATGGTGGGAAATTCGTTAAACGGCAGTACACAAAAGACGTTAAACGGGCTGGCTGATACCCTGGATATTGCAGGAAACGGACTTGATCAGACTGAAGTTCTAAGAAATGCAAAGGATACAATTAAAAATATGATTGATGATAAGTGGGATGAATATACCACTGAGGATACAACCCTGTTAAATATTGATTTAGAAGCAAAGCCGGTTTCCATGACGTCAGTAAAGAACCCATCACCAAAAAGCATTCAGATCATACTGAGAACAGGAGAAATTAAACAAGACGAGGAAGACAAGGATAGTAAGGTAGATGAAGATTTTCATCCCGATGGTAATGTGCTTCACCGCATAGGAAATATTTTTAAAAACATTTTCGGATTTTTTACTTCTATATTTAAATAGAAGAAATCAGATAAAAATCATAGGTTTTTAAGAAATTCTACATTGTTATTTTTTAATTTCCTGCTTATAATAGTTTCAGGACATTTAAAAGGAGGAAGTTAACATGGCGATATTAGTGACCGGTGGTGCTGGATACATAGGAAGTCATACCTGCGTAGAACTGCTGAATGCCGGCTTAGAGGTAGTAGCAGTTGACAATCTGTGCAATTCCAGCAGGGAATCCATGAATCGTGTTATGGAAATTACAGTAAAAAAATTGAATTTTTATGAAGCAGATTTATTGGACCAGGAAGCACTGGAACAGATTTTTAATAAAGAAACAATTGAAGGCGTCATTCATTTTGCAGGGCTGAAGGCGGTTGGTGAATCAGTTTATAAGCCTCTTGAATATTATCATAATAACATAACGGGAACGTTAGTGCTCTGTGATGTTATGAGAAAGCATGGCGTGAAGAATATTGTGTTTAGTTCTTCCGCTACAGTATATGGGGATCCTGAATTCGTGCCCATTACAGAAGAATGTCCCAAGGGAGAAATCACCAATCCATATGGAAGAACCAAGGGAATGTTAGAACAGATCCTGACGGATTTAAATACCGCAGATCCAGAGTGGAATGTAATGTTATTACGTTACTTCAACCCAATTGGAGCTCATGAATCCGGCCGGATCGGAGAGGATCCGAAAGGCATTCCCAACAATCTTCTTCCTTATATTACGCAGGTAGCGGTAGGAAAGCTGGAATGTCTTGGAGTCTTTGGTAAGGATTATGATACTCCGGATGGAACCTGCGTCCGTGACTACATTCATGTAGTTGACCTGGCACTAGGCCATGTGAAAGCATTAAATGCCATGTCAAAGCAGTCAGGCGGCGTGCGGATTTATAATTTAGGAACAGGAATCGGATATAGTGTTCTTGATGTGATCGGCGCATTTGAAAAAGCAAATGACTTAAAGATACCGTATACAATTATGGATCGCAGGCCAGGAGATATTCCCACCTGCTATGCTGACCCTTCCAAAGCAGAGAAGGAACTTGGCTGGAAAGCAGAGCGGGGAATTATTGAAATGTGCCGTGATTCATGGAACTGGCAGAAGAATAATCCAGGTGGATTTGAAAAATAAGTTTAAATAGTGCACCTAATCAGCAGATGGAGACGGGGAATTTCGCCGTCTTTTTCTGTTGTCTGTTTCCTGTATGAAGTAAGGAATAGAAATCACCAGAAAAAGAGAACATATATTCGATAAGTACTTGAAATAATTTATAATATATGATAATATTCATAGTAAGAACAAATGTTCGAGGTGAAGAGATGCTAATACAGGAATCATTAAGTGTACAGGAAAAATTAGAGATATTGTCGGATGCAGCCAAGTATGATGTGGCATGTACCTCCAGCGGAGTAGACCGCAAGGGGAAGGCGGGTACCATCGGCAATGCCAGTAAAGCAGGTATTTGTCATAGCTTTTCAGCAGATGGCAGATGTATCTCTTTGCTTAAGATACTATTTACAAATCAGTGTATTTACGATTGCAAATACTGCATCAACAGATCTTCCAATGACGTGGTACGCACTGCGTTTACTCCGGAGGAGGTCTGCCAGCTTACTATACAGTTTTATCGACGCAATTATATTGAGGGATTATTTTTAAGCTCTGGTGTACTGACCAGTGCAGATTATACCATGGATCTTATCTATCAGACGTTAAAAAAGCTGAGGCAGGAGTACCACTTTCATGGATATATTCATGTAAAAGCCATTCCCGGTGCAGATCCCCTGTTAATTGAAAAAACAGGATTTCTTGCAGACCGTATGAGCATTAATTTAGAACTTCCCACTGCAGAAGGGTTAAAAAAACTGGCTCCAGGTAAAAATCGAGACAAGATATTAAAACCCATGAAGCAGATTCAGAACGGGATTGTAACCAACCGCTTTGAGTTAATGGAATATAAAAAGGCTCCGGCCTTCGTTCCGGCAGGTCAAAGTACCCAGATGATTGTAGGTGCCACTCCGGAGAATGACTACCAGATGATGATGGTGGCTGAGGCATTGTACAAAAACTATGACTTAAAAAGGGTATTTTATTCTGCGTTTGTTCCAGTTAATCAGGATAGCAGCCTGCCGGCACTTCCGGGAGGGCCGCCGCTTTTAAGAGAACACAGACTTTATCAGGCAGACTGGCTGATGCGGTTTTACGGATTTCAGGCTGAAGAACTGTTATCGGAAGACCGCCCTAATTTTAATGTTCTTCTGGACCCCAAGTGCGATTGGGCACTGCGGCATCTGGAACAGTTTCCGGTGGAAGTGAACCGGGCCGATTATTTTACCCTTCTGAGGGTTCCAGGTATGGGAGTGAAGTCTGTGAAGCGAATTATTACAGCCAGGCGAAGTGGGATTTTAGATTTTGAAGCACTAAAGAAGATGGGAGTTGTACTAAAAAGAGCACACTATTTTATTACCTGCTCTGGGAGGATGATGTACCCGGTAAAGATTGAAGAGGATTATATATCCAGACACCTGGTGGGAGAAGAAAGAAGAAGTGTATGGGATATCAGCTCTTCCAATACGTATCGGCAGCTGTCTCTGTTTGACGACACCAGTCTGTCGACACAGGTAAATTCCGGAGGTATTGTGGTATGAAGACGATATATCTTTGTGACAGCAGTATAGAAGGGGTTTTAAGCGGTGTTTATACTGCGTGGGCCAGCAGGAAGGGGCATGACAATGTAAAGCTCCGCCTGAAAGATGACGGTGCAACCATGGAGTTATTTTCCCAGTATGAAGAAGTACCCGTTGATTCTCTAAAAGCGGATAAGGTGATTACCGCAATCCGTAATAAGATTTCTGAAGAAGCTTATGAAGTTGTTTACAAAGCGGCTCTGAGCAATGATATGGAGCGGGCCGATAAGATTTATCGATTTCTGATCTATGGCTTTCCTGTGGGAGCCGGAGTTGTCAGTATGCTTCAGAATCAGGCTGTTTATGACATGTTTCAGATGTGCCGTTTTGTGGATAATGAGACTCACCTTTTGACTGGATTTGTTCGCTTTACAGAGATGGAGGGGGATTTGCTGGTGGGAAGAATTGGCCCTAAGAATGATGTGATTGTTCTTCTTGCACCCCATTTTGCAGATCGCTTATCTGGTGAGAACTGGGTGTTATATGATGTTAATAGAAAAAAAGCAGTCCTTCACCCGGCATACCGTCATTGGTATCTGACTGATTTTTTACCATCTGATTGGGAAGACAAGATTGTAAAAACATCGGTGGAGGATGAATATGAAGACCTTTTTAAACGTTTCAGAAAGAGTATTTCTATCAAGGAACGTACCAATCCCATTTGCCAGCTGAATCATATGCCGCTTCGTTACAGACCGTATATGCCAGAATTCTCTCAGGGATTAAGAGACATCTGACGACATTTGACAATGATTTCTTTTTTTTATCTAAAAAGCAGAAAAAGCGAGAAAACAGTTGTTTTTTTCTGCTTTTTAAGTTATCATAAATCTAATCCGATTCCGGATATTCCAAATGCATTTCTGCATAAATTTCCATTTTATTTCCTTTATATGTTGAAAGGAGCATCTAATTGTATAGTAAAGTTCATAGTATTGGCATTATTGGTGTAGAGGGCGTCCCCATACTTGTAGAAGCAGATGTGAGTGATGGGCTGCCGGGTTTTTCCATGGTTGGATATCTTTCTTCGCAGGTGAAAGAAGCTCAAGACCGTGTCAGAACTGCCCTCAAAAACTCTGGTTTTCGTATTCCTGCAAAAAAAATAACCATTAATTTGTCCCCTGCAGATATCAGGAAAGAGGGGACAGCTTTTGATCTTCCTATTGCAATTGCCATTTTATCTGCGTCTGGTATGATCCAATCTGCTGGCTTGTCCGACTGTGTTTTTTCTGGAGAATTGGGGTTAGATGGTACGGTAAACCCCGTTCCTGGAGCTCTTTCCATTGTTATTGCAGCAAAAAGGGAAGGAAAGACAATCTGTTACCTCCCAAGAGAGAACCGAAGAGAGGGTGTTTTCACAGACGGAATACAGGTTATAGGGTTACATACATTAAAGGACCTGACAGATCACCTAAATGGAGGAAAGAAACTTTACCAACTTCCAGATGATCCTGTAGAACTAAATACAGAAAAAGATATCTATGACGTAGATTTTTCAGACGTAGGTGGTCAGCCGTTTTTAAGACGAGCTACAGAAGTTGCTGTAGCCGGTATGCATAATATCATGTATATTGGCCCCGCAGGTACGGGGAAAACTATGTTTGCCAAAAGAATTCCTACGATTATGCCGTCACTTTCTTTTGGGGAAATCATGGAAATCTCAAAAATATACAGCGTTTGCGGTTTGCTTTCCGGAGAAACTCCAATTATGAATTTCCGGCCGTTTCGAAGCCCCCATCATACCATAAGCCCTCAGGCATTTGCGGGAGGAGGGCGAATCCCAAGACCAGGAGAGATCACTCTCGCCTCTGGAGGCGTTTTATTTTTGGATGAATTGTCTGAATTTCAAAAATCCACCATTGAAATTTTAAGGCAGCCTCTGGAAGAGGGCGAAATTACCATTTCAAGAAGTCATGGAGCTTATCTGTTTCCAGCTAAATTTCTATTGGCGGCCGCCATGAATCCGTGCCCCTGCGGCTTTTATCCAGACAGGACAAAGTGCAGATGCTCGGAAAGCCAGGTAAATAAATATTTAGGAAGAATTTCAAAACCAATCCTGGACAGAATTGATATCTGTGCAGAATCCAGCCCGGTAAGTTATAAGGAACTGAGGCAAGGAAAGAAGGGAGAATCCTCTGCCTCCATCAGAAATCGTATTGAACGGGCGAGGGTAATGCAGATGGAACGCTTCAGGGGGACGAGCATACTTTTTAACAGTTTTATGAAGAAACCGGATTTGGAAAAATACTGCAGCCTTTTTGAGACAGAAGAGTTATATTTAAAACAAATCTACGATTCTATGTCGCTCAGTGCAAGAGGGTATGAAAAGATTCTTAAAATAGCAAGAACCATTGCAGATCTGGAAGGTTCTGAAAATATTTCAAAAAGTCATCTGGCAGAAGCTGCCGGTCTGAGAAGCCGGGAAGGAAAGTTTTGGGGAGGTATCTATGGATAATCTGGAAGAACGGGAATATTTATACTGGCTTTCCCATATTCCATTTCTTGGAGCTGTGAAAATAAAAAAACTGTATGACTACATGGGAAGTTATAAGAAGATATATAATATAGAAAGAAAAGAACTGGAAAGCTGCGGGTTTTTAAAAGAAAGTGAGATTTTGTTTTTTGAAGAACGAAAGTCTTACCTGGATTCTGTTCGCAGGCAGCTGGAGCAATTAGAAAAAAAGGGTATTCGTTTTATTGCACATTTTGATCCTGATTATCCCAAAAGGCTTCTGTCTATTTATGGATACCCTATGGGTCTTTTTGTAAATGGACAGTTTCCTGGAGAGGAGAAACCTGCAGCTGCCATAATAGGAGCCAGAAACTGCACCAATTACGGGCGTCAGATGGCTCAGAACCTGGCAAGAGAGTTATCTGCTGCAGGTATATCAATTATCAGCGGTCTGGCATATGGCATAGATGGAGCGGGACATGAAGGAGCGCTGGAGGCAGGTCAGGAGACTTATGGAGTACTGGGGTGCGGAATTAATGTTTGTTATCCCAAAGAAAATTACGGATTATTCAGGCAGATGATAAAGTGCGGAGGCATTATAACAGAATTCATGCCCGATGAAGCTCCGAAGCCCCAGAATTTCCCCATGAGAAACCGGATCATAAGCGGACTTTCTGATGCAATTCTTGTAATTGAGGCAAGAGAAAAAAGCGGTTCTCTAATAACGGCAAATCTGGGACTGGAGCAGGGAAAAGAGATTTTTGCCCTTCCGGGAAGAGTAACTGATCCCTTAAGTACAGGCTGTAACCGCCTTATTTCTGAAGGCGCAGGGGTTTTAATCTCTCCGGAGACAGTATTGGAATATTTTAAGTTACAGAACGGTAAAATATTAAGAGTTCATGAAAAAAATAAGAACGGGCTTGCCAAAAAAGAAAAAATGGTGTATAGTTGCCTAGATTTGCAACCGAAGAATCTGGAAGAGATTGTGAGCTGCAGTGGATTGTCTGTCAGCGAGTGCATGAGTGTCCTCCTGGAACTGGAATTAAAGGGCAGCATTATACAGACATCCCATCAATATTATGGTAAGAAACAATAGGCGAGGAGTTTGGTATGGCGAACTGTTTAGTAATTGTGGAGTCACCCGCAAAAGTAAAAACTATAAAAAAGTTCCTTGGAGCAAACTATGAAGTAGATGCTTCCAATGGACATGTAAGGGATCTTCCTAAGAGTCAGATGGGAATCGATGTGGAACATGATTTTGATCCAAAATATATAACGATCAGGGGAAAAGGGGATATTCTTGCAAAACTGAGAAAAGAAGTGAAGAAAGCGGATAAGATTTATCTGGCAACTGACCCTGACCGTGAAGGAGAAGCGATTTCCTGGCATCTAATGAAAGCATTAAAATTAGATGAACTGAAAGAAAAACAGGTATACCGCATCAGCTTCAATGAGATTACCAAGAATGCAGTAAAAACTTCATTAAAAACCCCAAGAGATATTGATATGGATCTTGTGGATGCTCAACAGGCAAGAAGAGTTCTTGACCGAATGGTTGGATATATGATCAGTCCTCTTCTATGGGCAAAGGTCAAAAGGGGGCTAAGTGCCGGTCGTGTACAATCTGTTGCTCTGCGCCTTATCTGTGATCGGGAAGAAGACATCAATGCTTTTATTCCGGAAGAGTACTGGAATCTGGAAGCGGTCTTAAAGCAGGAAGGAAGCAAGAAGACTTTAACAGCCAAATTCCACGGAGACAAGAATGGCAGAATAGCCATTCACAATAAGGAAGAGTTAGATGGCATACTGAAAGGTCTCCAGAAGAAAGAGTACCAGGTTGAAGAAGTTAAGACTGGGGAACGGGTTAAAAAAGCTCCCATTCCTTTTACTACCAGTACACTTCAGCAGGAAGCGTCCAAGGTTCTTAATTTCTCAACTCAAAAAACCATGCGCTTAGCTCAGCAGTTATATGAAGGAGTGGAGGTCGCAGGCCACGGAACAGTCGGTCTGATCACCTATTTGAGAACTGATTCTACCAGAATCGCAGAAGAGGCTGATGTTGCTGCAAGAGAATTCATTGAAAAGCAGTACGGCGGCCGTTATCTGGCAAATGGAGAGCAGAACAAAAAGAGCAATGTTAAGATACAGGATGCACACGAAGCGATTCGTCCTACCGATATCGCACTGACACCGGTAATTGTAAAAGAATCACTCCAGAGAGATTTATTCCGTCTTTATCAGCTCATCTGGAAGAGATTTGCAGCCAGCAGAATGCAGCCGGCTGTGTATGAAACAACTTCTGTGAAGGTGAAAGCGGGAAATTATTTCTTCACCCTTTCTGCTTCAAAACTTCAGTTTGACGGCTTTATGTCAGTCTATGTACAGGAAGAAGAGAAGGAAGAAAATAATGTTCTTCTTGGTAATCTGGAAAAAGGCAGTATACTTAAGTTGGAGAAGCTGGAAAACAGTCAGCATTTTACCCAGCCCCCGGCTCATTTTACGGAGGCATCTCTGGTAAAGGCAATGGAAGAACAGGGAATTGGTCGCCCAAGTACTTATGCTCCTACGATTACAACGATTATAGCCAGACGGTATGTGGCTAAAGAAAATAAAAACCTTTACGTGACAGAACTGGGAGAAGTAGTCAACAGTATGATGAAACAAAGCTTCCCCAGCATTGTAGACATCACATTTACTGCAAATCTGGAGTATCTTCTTGATAAAGTTGGAGATGGAACGGTACAGTGGAAAACAGTTGTAAAAAACTTCTATCCTGACTTAAAGGATGCGGTTGATAAGGCACTGGTAGAACTGGAATCTGTTACCATAGCAGATGAAGTAACAGAAGAGATTTGTGAACTGTGTGGCCGCAATATGGTTATTAAATACGGGCCTCACGGTAAATTCCTTGCATGCCCTGGTTTTCCGGAATGTAAGAATACGAAACCTTATCTGGAAAAAACAGGAGTTCCCTGTCCAAAGTGCGGTAAGGATGTAGTGATTAAAAAGACAAAAAAGGGCAGAATTTATTATGGATGTGAGGCAAATCCTGAATGTGATTTTATGTCATGGCAAAAACCTTCCACCCAGAAATGTCCTAAATGCGGTTCATATATGGTTGAAAAGGGTAACAAGTTACTGTGCTCAAATGAGCAGTGTGGATACAGTACAGATAAGTAGGAATAAAGAATAATTATTAAGAAAATCGAAAATCTTCAAAAAACTATTGTTATTTGAAAATAATAGTGATAATATTTAATTATTAAAAGCGTTTTTCGAATTTTCACATCAATTATAAAGGAGGTTTTCGGCAATGAGCGTACAGTTGTTGGACAAAACTAGAAAAATTAACAAATTATTGCATAACAATAATTCGCATAAGGTCGTATTTAACGATATCTGTGAAGTGCTTACCGAGATCCTGAATTCCAATATTCTTGTTATAAGCAAGAAGGGCAAGGTGCTTGGCGTGGGTCTTACGCCTGACATTGATGAGATTCAGGAACTGATTGCAGATCAGGTAGGTGGTTATGTTGATACTATGCTGAATGAACGACTGCTCAGTATTCTTTCCACAAAAGAAAATGTAAACTTGGAAACGCTTGGTTTTACCGGTGATAACATCAGAAAATATCAGGCCATTATTACACCGATTGACATAGCAGGGGAGAGACTTGGAACTCTGTTTATTTACAAATCGGATTCACAATATGACATTGACGATATTATTTTAAGTGAGTATGGAACCACCGTTGTGGGACTTGAGATGATGCGGTCAGTAAACGAAGAGAATGCAGAAGAAACAAGGAAGGTTCAGATCGTAAAATCAGCGATCAGCACCTTATCATTTTCTGAATTGGAAGCAATCACACATATCTTCGAAGAACTGGATGGCAATGAAGGCATACTTGTTGCAAGTAAAATTGCAGACCGTGTTGGAATCACCCGCTCAGTGATTGTCAATGCACTGCGTAAGTTTGAAAGTGCCGGTGTTATTGAATCAAGATCATCTGGTATGAAAGGAACCTATATAAAGGTTTTAAATGATGTGGTATTTGATGAGCTGAAATCGATAAAGGCAGGCAATACAAAAATCATTGCAGAGCGTCGTGATTTAAAGGATTTATAGTGCATAGAAACACTTAAAAAAGGTAATCATTCATGATTGCCTTTTTTTGCGGATACAAGACAGAAATCTTCTGATTTGGACATAAAATATAAAAAATTACTTGCATCACTAAAAATATTGTGCTATACTAGCAAGGCTTACAAAAAACACGTCTGCGGATTCCAGAGGAAGGTGCCATACTATGGTCTCCCCGGAAGCAAGAGAAACGGACGGAAGTAAAACCAATGGAGGTAATAACATGAGCGTTATTTCAATGAAGCAGCTTTTAGAGGCTGGCGTGCACTTCGGTCATCAGACCAGAAGATGGAACCCTAAGATGGCTCCTTATATTTACACAGAAAGAAACGGTATCTACATCATCGACTTACAGAAATCAGTTGTTAAGGTAGATGAAGCTTACAAGGCAGTATCTGATATTGCAGCTGAAGGCGGAAAGATTCTTTTTGTTGGAACAAAAAAACAGGCTCAGGATGCGATTAAGTCTGAAGCAGAGCGTTGCGGAATGTATTTCGTAAACGAGAGATGGCTTGGCGGTATGCTGACTAACTTCAAGACAATTCAGTCCAGAGTTGCAAGATTAAAACAGATCGAGACTATGTCCCAGGATGGTACATTCGAAGTACTTCCTAAGAAAGAAGTAATTGCTCTTAAGAAAGAATGGGAGAAATTAGAGAAGAACTTAGGCGGAATTAAAGATATGAAGAAAGTTCCGGATGCTATTTTTGTTGTAGATCCTAAGAAAGAAAGAATCTGCGTTCAGGAAGCTCATACACTGGGAATTCCGTTAATCGGCATTGCTGATACAAACTGTGATCCTGAAGAACTTGATTTCGTAATCCCAGGTAATGATGATGCGATTAGAGCTGTCAAGTTAATTGTATCCAAGATGGCAGACGCAGTAATCGAAGCAAACCAGGGCGAGGCAGTAGCTGAGGAAGCAGAAGCAGCTCAGGAGTTAGAAGAGACTGTAGAAGCTTAAGATTCAGACGGATATATGCTTCGGTCTGCTGTATGGCGGGTCGAAGCATATTTTTATGAACAGACCTTTTTACAATATCAATTACGTTTAATCGATGATGGAGGGAAAACGAATGGCAGCAGTTACAGCTGGAATGGTAAAAGAATTAAGAGAGTTAACCGGTGCAGGTATGATGGACTGCAAGAAAGCACTTGCAGAGACTGATGGTGATATGGACAAGGCAGTTGAGTTCTTAAGAGAAAAGGGACTTGCAGCTGCATCTAAAAAAGCAGGAAGAATTGCTGCAGAGGGTGTTGTTACAACTGTAGTGAGTGAAGATGGAAAATCCGGAGCAATCGTTGAAGTTAACAGTGAAACAGACTTTGTTGCTAAGAATGCTCAGTTCCAGGGATATGTTGCTGATGTAGTATCTCAGGTACTTGCTTCTGAAGCAAAAGATATGGACGCATTCATGGCTGAGTCATGGATCAGCGACAGCTCATTAACAGTGGCACAGGCATTATCTGCTCAGATCTCTGTTATTGGCGAGAACATGAATATCAGAAGATTTGAAAAAATTACAACTGATGGTGTAGTTGTTGATTATATTCATGGCGGCGGTAGAATCGGCGTTTTAATTGAAGCTGGTGCAGAAGTTGTTAACGATGCTGTTAAGGAAGCTTTAAAGAACGTAGCAATGCAGATTGCTGCTTTAAATCCAAAATATGTAAAGAGAGATGAAATCTCCCAGGAATTTATCGATCACGAGACTGAGATTTTAAAGGTTCAGGCTAAGAACGAAAATCCTGACAAGCCTGATTCAATTCTTGATAAGATGATTGTTGGCCGTTTGAATAAGGAATTAAAAGAATTCTGTCTGGTAGACCAGGCTTATGTAAAAGACGGTGACTTAACTGTTGGCAAGTATTTAGAGCAGGTTTCTAAAGAAGTTGGCGGAAAAGTTGAAGTTAGAAAGTTCGTTCGTTTCGAGACAGGCGAAGGCCTTGAGAAAAAAGAAGAGAACTTTGCAGAAGAAGTTGCAAAACAGATGCAGTAATCTTGTAACAGGATTCTGGGGGGAATCCCATGGGTATCCATGGGATTTTTCTATTCAAACAGTGTCCGTTTCCGATTGACATATGTTTCCAGTCGGACGGACATCAACACAAAAGGAGTTGATGAGAATGGCGAAATATATTATAAAACGTATTGCTATGGCAATTGTTACGATTTTTGCTGTTGCTACCGTAACATTCTTTGTCATGAACATGGTTCCAGGTGGACCATTTATGGCAGAAAAGGCAATCAGCCCACAAGCCCAGGCGGCATTAAATGAAAAATATGGACTGGATAAGCCATTAAGCGTACAGTATACAACATATATGAAGGATATTCTGCATGGAAATCTGGGGTTAAGCGTGAAACAGCGTGGCCGTACTGTTAATATGATTATTGGTACTAAATTCCCGGTTTCTGCCAGAATTGGCGGAATGGCTATTTTAGCAGCAGTTATGATCGGAGTTCCCCTTGGAAGTATTGCGGCATTTAAGAGAGGTACCATGATCGATAATATTATTATTGTTTTCAGTACCTGCGGAATTGCGGTTCCAAGCTTTGTGGTCTGCACCATACTCATGTATATTCTCAGTTTGAAACTGGGACTATTACCTACGTATGGACTTGGATCCTGGAAGAATTATATCATGCCGGTTATGGCACTGGCTCTTTATCCATCATCCTATATTTCAAGATTAATGCGTTCATCCATGTTGGATGTTATGGGACAGGATTATATGAGAACAGCCCGTGCAAAAGGTCTTTCCCAGTTGGTGAGTATTTTTAAGCATGCACTTCGTAATGCCATTCTTCCGGTGGTTACATATTTAGGACCGCTGCTGGCTTACACTGTAACAGGAAGCTTCATTGTTGAAAAGATATTTACAATACCAGGGCTTGGATCTGAATTTATTGGTTCCATTACAGGTCGTGATTATCCTCTTATTATGGGGACAACCATTTTCCTTGCGACTTTAATGGTTATCATGAATGTACTGGTGGATGTTGCTTATAAATTTATTGATCCGCGAATTAATCTGAAGTAAAGGAAGGAGAAAGAAGATGCCAAAGAATAAATTATCAGTGCAGCTTAATGTGGAAGACTTTCTCCCGGCTAGTGATGCAGAAAGAGAAAGCCTGACAGTCATGCGTAAAAGCGTTGGATTCTGGAAAGATGGAATCAGACGTCTTAAGAAGAATAAGATTTCAATGATTAGCCTTGTTGTAATATTGCTAGTATTTATTTTATCATTTATTGTACCTCAGCTATATCCATATAGCTATGAGCAGCAGATTAGAGGAAGTGAAAATCTCGCTCCCATGCACTATTCCCAGAAAGAAATAACTGCTATGGACTCAGGGGAGAGCGTATTTCCTCACATTCTGGGAACTGATAACCTGGGTCGGGATTACGCAATCCGTGTTATGATGGGAAGCCGTGTTTCTCTGACTGTTGGTCTGGTAGCTTCTGCTATTATTTTGCTCATTGGTTCTCTTTATGGATCTATTGCAGGTTTCTTCGGAGGCTGGGTAGATATGATAATGATGAGAATTGTGGATATGATTTATACGGTTCCGGATATTCTGATCATTGTACTTTTATCTGTAGCCTTTGATCAACCTCTAAAAGCGCTGGCTCAAAGGCCTGGATTCCAATGGATTCAGCTTATTGGTGTTAACTTAATCAGTATTTTCGTTGTATTCGCGTTGCTTTACTGGGTTGGTATGGCCCGTATTGTGCGAAGCCAGATATTGATATTAAAAGAGCAGGAATATGTAACTGCTGCAAGAGCTTTGGGAGCTTCCAGCGGACATATTATTAAAAAACATCTGCTTACCAACTGTATTGGTACATTAATTGTAACAACAACGCTTCAGATCCCTTCTTCTATCTTTACCGAGAGCTTTTTAAGCTTCCTTGGATTAGGTGTTGCTGCACCGATGCCTTCACTGGGAAGCCTTGCAAGTGCTGCATTAAATGGTCTGCAAAGCTATCCTCACCGTTTATTTGCACCGGCACTGATGATTTCAGTTATAATTTTAAGTTTCAATCTGTTGGGTGACGGTCTTCGGGATGCATTTGATCCGAAGCTGAAAGATTAAAGGAGGAGAGATTCCATGAGTGAATATTTAGTTAATATTGAGAATGAACGTCTTTCTTTCTTTACTCCGGCTGGAGAAGTCAAGGCGCTTAATGATGTATCACTTCATCTTCGTGAAGGTGAGGTTTTGGGAATTGTAGGAGAGTCCGGTTCCGGTAAGTCTGTAACTGCTTACAGTCTTATGGGGCTTACGGCTTTTCCGGGACGTCTGATCGGCGGTTCCCTTCAGTTTAACGGACATCAGATAGAGAAGATGACGGAAAAGGAAATGAGAAAGATAAGGGGAAATGAAATTTCGATTATTTTTCAGGACCCGATGACCAGCTTAAATCCGGTTTATACCATTGGAAATCAGATCACAGAAGTGGTTATGCTTCATACAAGTAAAAATAAACAGCAGGCAACCGAGCGGGCAAGAGAACTTCTTACACTGGTAGGTATCAATGAACCGCAGAAGCGTTTAAACCAGTATCCTCATGAGTTGTCCGGCGGTATGCGTCAGCGTGTTATGATCGCCATTGCGCTGGCATGTGAGCCAAAGCTTCTGATTGCGGATGAACCAACTACTGCCTTAGATGTTACAATTCAGGCACAGATTCTGGAACTGATGATGGAATTAAAAGAAAAACTTGGTATGGCAATTATTATGATTACCCATGACCTTGGTGTTGTTGCCAATATGTGTGACCGTATTGCTGTTATGTATGCTGGTAAAGTGGTTGAGTATGGCAATACAGATGATATATTCTATAATCCAAGCCATGAATATACAAAGGGTCTTATCCGCAGTATTCCAAAGCTTACAGAGAAAGAGCATAATAAACTGATTCCCATTGAAGGAAGCCCGGTGGATATGCTGAATCCGCCTGCAGGATGTCCGTTTGCACCAAGATGCAGAGCCTGCATGAAGATTTGTCTGCGTGAAATGCCAGAATATACGGATATAACCGATATACATTACAGTGCCTGCTGGCTGCTTCAAAAAGAAGAGTTTGAGAGACAGCTAAGTCAGAAGGGAGATGCATGATGGATAACAAATATCTTGTAGAGGTACAGAATTTACAGCAGTATTTCCCTGTTGCCGGTGGTAAATTATTCGAAAAGAAAGTTGTAAAAGCAGTCGATAATGTTTCCTTTGGAATCAAAAGAGGTGAAACCCTTGGACTGGTTGGAGAATCCGGTTGTGGAAAGACAACAACCGGCCGTACTCTGCTCAGACTGTATGAGCCTACTTCCGGAAAGATCTTTTTTGACGGACAGGATATTACAAAGGCAAATATGCTCCCTTATCGTCAAAAGATGCAGATTGTATTTCAGGATCCATATGCAAGCCTTGATCCCCGTATGACAGTTGGAGATATTATTGGTGAGGCAATTGATATTCATCATCTGGCTGCCAGCAAAAAAGACCGTCAGGATCAGATTATTTCTGTTTTATCAACGGTAGGACTTAATTCAGAGCATGCGAACCGCTATCCTCATGAATTTTCTGGCGGACAGCGCCAGCGTGTTGGTATTGCCAGGGCTCTTGCAGTTAATCCTCAGTTTATTGTATGTGACGAGCCGGTATCTGCTTTGGATGTTTCCATTCAGGCACAGGTTGTTAATATGTTTGAAAAGCTGCAGGAAGAAATGGGTCTTACTTACCTGTTTATTGCGCATGATCTTTCTATTGTAAAACACATTTCCAACAGGATCGGTGTTATGTACTTAGGTAAGATGGTAGAGCTTGCTGACAGCTATGAACTGACATTCCATAGTGTCCATCCATATACCAAGAGTCTGATCTCAGCGATTCCAATTGCGGATCCGGAGACCAGCCGTAAATCCAAGAGAATTGTTCTTGAGGGAGATGTTCCAAGTCCTGTAAATCCTCCGTCAGGCTGTCGCTTCCGCACCAGATGCCCTTATGCAGACGAACTTTGTGCAGCGCAGGAACCAGAATGGAAAGAAGTTTCAACCGGACATTATGCCGCTTGCCATCATTTGGATAAAGTTAATTAAAATCAGATTGAACTTTTAACGCATTTATGTTATGCTAAGAAAATGAATTGGCGCAGTAGCCGAATAAAGTGCTACTGCGTTAATTAAAATAATTCTATAGGAGGAATCGTTATGAAAAAGATGTCACTTATGCTTGCTGTGCTTGCAGCTTCTGGCATGATGCTTACTGCTTGTGGCGGCAATAAGTCAGCAGAAACAAAAGCAAGTGCAGACACAACTGCAGCAGCTGCGGCTGGAGAAACTACAGCTGCTGTAAAAGAAAATTCCGCGGGGCTTGACCTTGCAGTTCAACTTGGACCCAATCCGGAGACTATTGATCCGGCTTTAAACTCCTCAGTTGATGGCGCAAATATGATTATGCATGCCTTTGAAACCTTATTGATTGTAGATAAGGAAAACAAAATTGTTCCAGGACAGGCAGAGTCTTATGATATATCCGCAGACGGCCTTACTTATACGTTTAAGCTTCGTGATGGCTTAAAGTGGAGTGATGGTTCACCATTAACTGCAAATGACTTTGTTTATGCATGGAAGAGACTTGCAGATCCCAACGTTGCAGCTCCATATGGCGCTGATATGTTAGGACCGGTAAAAGGATATGAAGAAGCAGCAGCTGGAAATCTGGATGCTCTTGGTGTTTCAGCTCCTGACGACAAAACTTTTGTAGTAGAATTGGCTTCCCCTTGTGTATATTTTGTTAAGCTGGTAACTCACGCTTCCATGGTTCCTGTACAGAAAGCAGCTGTAGAAGCAGCTGGTGACCAGTGGAGCTTAAAACCTGAGACTTATGTTTCCAACGGTCCTTTAAAGATGGTTGAATGGGTTCCAGGTTCTCACATTACTTTTGCTAAAAATGAAAATTACTGGAATGCTGATAAGGTTACTTTAAACACATTAAAGTTTGTTCTTATGGAAGATTCCAACGCTGCTTACAGTGCATATCAGGCAGGCGAGTTACAGATGATCAAGTATGTTCCTACAGAAGAGATTCCTGCATTAAAGGGAACAGATGCTTTCCACATTGATCCTAGCATGAGCGTTAGCTATTTAAATTTCCAGACTCAGAAAGAACCATTTAATAACGCAGATGTCCGCAAAGCATTAAGCCTTGCAATTGACCGTAAATATGTAGCAGAAACTGTTATGCAGGGTACCAGCGCACCAGCAACAAACTTTGTACCAGATGGTGTATCTGATGCAGAGGGCGGTACTTTCTTTAATGATGTAACAGCAAAAGAAGGAAAAACTTTCTTTAATATTGATGATCATGATGCAGATGTTGCAAAGGCAAAGGAACTTCTTGCTAAAGCTGGATATCCTGATGGACAGGGCTTCCCAACATTTGAGTATATGACTAATGATGCTGGATTCAATAAGCCAGTTGCAGAATATTTACAGAGCTGCTGGAAAGAGACTCTTAACATCAATATGGATATTAAAATTGTAGAGTGGGCAACCTTTACTCCTACCCGTCGTGCAGGCGATTATCAGGTATCACGTGGCGGCTGGGGATTTGACTTTGATGATCCTTCCAACCTGCTGAATGTAAACCTTTCTACCAGCGGTAACAATGATGCTAAGTACAATAATCCTGAATTTGATAAGCTGCTTAACGAAGCTAATTCCACTGCTGACGTAAAAGAACATTACAAAAAACTGCATGAGGCAGAGACTCTACTTCTTGAAGATTCTCCGATTGTACCAATTACCTATAAGAATGAATTCTATTTACAGAATCCAAAGCTGAAAGGCACATGGTATTCTCCATATAGCTTCTGGTTCTTCCAGTATGCTACCATGGAATAAGATTTATTTCTTTTGAAACTGACACCCAGGAATATATTCCTGGGTGTTTTTTTGACCAGATGAAAAGATACGCTAGGACTTACATTCCGGCAGCTGGGAAACTTCCTCTTTCCAACCATGTAAAAGTATGCTATAATCTTTTAAGACAATACAAAAGTACAGGAGAGTTTAAGCTATGAATCCAAGACGTGTATTATTAAAACTCAGCGGTGAAGCTCTTGCCGGTTCCAGTAAGACAGGATATGAGGAGGCCACTGTTAAAGAGGTTGCACGGCAGGTTAAGATATCCGTTGATGCTGGCGTTCAGTTGGGAATTGTCATAGGCGGAGGAAATTTCTGGAGAGGCAGAACCAGTAATGCAATTGACCGCACAAAGGCGGATCAGATTGGTATGCTTGCTACCATTATGAACTGCATTTATGTTTCGGAGATTTTCAGGAACGCAGGAATGGACACCCGGATTCTTACCCCCTTTGAGTGTGGTTCCATGACAGAACTGTTTTCCAAAGATCGGGCTAATCAGTATTTTAAAGAGGGCAAAGTGGTGTTTTTGGCCGGTGGAATTGGCCACCCATACTTTTCAACTGATACGGGAATTGTACTCCGTGCCATCGAGATGGATGCTGACTGCATTCTGCTTGCAAAGTCCATTGATGGAGTTTACGACAGCGATCCCAAGGTGAATCCCAATGCAGTAAAATACGATGAAATTTCCATTGATGAAGTGATAGAAAAGCAGCTTGGGGTAATTGATCTGACCGCTTCCATTATGTGTATGGAAAATAAGATGCCCCTTACAGTATTCAATTTAAATGAAAAAGATGGCATTGCCAATGCAATGCAGGGAAAAATAAACGGCACGATAGTGACCGCATAAAACAGGAGGACGATATGCAGGAGAGTTTACAGGTATATGAAGATAAAATGAATAAGACATTAAAAGCGCTGGAGAATGATTTTATGACCATTCGCGCAGGACGTGCCAATCCCCATGTACTGGATAAAATCAGAGTGGATTATTATGGTACTCCAACACCAATTCAGCAGGTGGGCAACGTTACTATTCCGGAAGCACGTATGATCGTGATTCAGCCATGGGAGAAGGCTTTGTTAAAAGCCATTGAAAAAGCAATACTTACTTCGGACCTGGGAATCAATCCAACGAACGACGGTAATGTAATTCGTCTGGTATTTCCTGAGCTGACAGAAGAGCGCAGAAAAGATCTTGTAAAAGATGTAAAGAAAAAGGGAGAAGCTGCGAAGATTGCAATCCGTAACATTCGCCGTGATGCCAATGACTCTTTTAAGAAGCAGTTAAAAGCAGAAGAGATTTCTGAGGATGAGCTTGCTGATGCAGAAGACAAGATTCAGAAATTAACAGATAAGATGGTTGCGCAGATTGAAAAAGCAACTGATGAGAAGTCAAAGGATCTTCTTACTGTATAAAATAGACAGGGGGGCAGGCATTATGCCTGTCCTGTTTTGTGTTTTAAAAGGAGTGATACTTTATGGATAAAGAATTGAATAATATGGTGATTCCGGAGCACGTTGCCATTATTCTCGACGGAAATGGAAGATGGGCAAAAAAACGGGGACTTCCCAGAAGCATGGGTCATAAGGAAGGCTGTGTCACTGTGGAGAAGACCGTTGAAGATGCAGCAAGACTGGGAATTAAGTATTTAACGGTATATGGTTTTTCAACAGAAAACTGGAAGCGTTCCACAGAGGAAGTGGGAGCTCTGATGCAGCTGTTTCGTTATTATATGGTAAGACTCTTAAAAGTTTCCAAAGCGAATAATGTTCGTGTAAAGATGATTGGAGACAGAGAGCGTTTTGACTCTGATATTGTAGAGGGAATCGGACGTCTTGTGGAAGAGACGAAGAATAATACAGGACTGACCTTTGTGATCGCGGTCAACTACGGCGGCAGGGATGAAATTGTCCGGGCTGCGAGAAAGATCATGGAAGATACCAGAGAGGGAAAGATTATACCGGAATCGTTAACGGAAGATAAATTTGCCGGCTATCTTGATACAAAGGGAATCCCTGATCCGGATCTTCTGATCCGTACCAGCGGAGAGTTAAGGCTGTCTAACTATCTTTTGTGGCAGCTTGCATATACGGAGATATATGTATCTGATTGCTATTGGCCTGATTTTAATGTGGAAGAAATGAAAAAAGCCATTGCAGCGTATAATAGCAGAGAACGGAGATTTGGAGGAGTGAAGTGATCACGAGGGAGGAAGCGGGATGTTTACAACCAGGCTGATAAGCGGAATTGTTCTTGTTT
>Ga0316613_10000814_pt1 | contig 22858 bp, 20 predicted proteins | sample OWC_soil_day10_C_2_FD_207647 | JGI IMG/M metagenome (GOLD analysis project Ga0316613, IMG submission 207647) | Wetland soil microbial communities from Old Woman Creek delta, Ohio, United States - OWC_soil_day10_CT_b | ecosystem: Environmental > Terrestrial > Soil > Wetlands | place: USA: Ohio...
GGCCGGCGCTCGCCCGCCCCGGACAGACGGTCGTCATCTACATGGGCGTCACCGGTCTCGAAACCATCTCGGCGCAACTCCAGGCCGCCGGCCTGCCCGGCGACACCCCCGCCGCGCTGATCTACCGCGCCACCTGGCCGAACCAGCAGTTCTACCCGAGCACCCTCGCCACCCTGCCCGAAACGGCACGCACCAACAAGGTCAAGCCGCCGACGCTGATCGTGATCGGCAGCGTGGTGGGACTGCATCAGGAGCCATCCTGATCGGATCAGACATTCCGGACTACTGACCCCCATCTCTTCTTATCTCGCCGAGGCGGCTCCGTCACCGCCTCTGGCCTCTTGCCCCCGACGCACATCAATTCCCCTCATTGCACGCCACACCAAGGCGGATTACCATCGGCCAAGGAACTTCCGCCCTTCTGCTTCACCGCCCCATGTGAACCGTCGCGCTTCGAAACGACGACTCACCAACGCAGGCGCTTGTATCGATGCGCCTGCGGAATCGCCCGGCGATGGCGGCTGGGCGCAAGGTTCCCGCAGGCAACACCAAGGAGCGTGAACTAGGATTAGTGAGCCTTTGAGGCACGAATCCAAAAGAGGGGGAAACGCCATGAATGCCGGAAATGCCGAATCGCAGCGTCTGGAAGAAGCCAGGAATCCCGAGACTCCGTGGAAAAAATGGGGGCCGTACCTCAGCGAACGGCAATGGGGCACCGTGCGCGAGGACTACAGCGAGAACGGCAACGCGTGGGACTATTTCAGCCATGACCACGCCCGGTCGCGCGCTTACCATTGGGGCGAGGACGGACTCGCCGGCATATCCGACGACCACCAGCGCCTCTGCCTGGCGCTGGCGCTGTGGAACGGGAAGGACCCGATCCTCAAGGAACGGCTGTTCGGCCTGACCAACAGCGAAGGCAATCACGGCGAGGATGTGAAGGAATACTACTTCTACCTGGACAGCACGCCGACGCATTCCTACCTCAAGTACCTGTACAAGTACCCGCAACGGGCCTACCCCTACGACGATCTCGTGCGCCGCAACCGCGAGCGCGGCCGCAAAGAGCCGGAATACGAACTGCTCGACACCGGCGTGTTCGACGACAACCGTTATTTCGATGTCTTCGTCGAGTACGCGAAGGAATCCCCAGAGGACATCCTGATCCAGATCAGCATCCACAACCGCGGACCGGAAGCCGCCGAGCTTCATGTCCTGCCGACGCTGTGGTTCCGCAACACCTGGTCGTGGGGCCAGGGAACCGCGCGCCCGGTGCTCAAGGCCGTCAAGGGCAAGACGCCGACGATCAAGGCCTCGCAGGAGAATCTGGGGGAACGCTTCCTGCATTGCGACGGTGACTGCACGCCGCTGTTCACTGAAAACGAGACCAACGCCAGGAAGCTTTTCGGGGGCCAGAACCGCACTCCCTATGTCAAGGACGGCATCCATACCTATCTCGTCCGCGGCGAAACCGGCACGATCAATCCGAAACAGACGGGAACCAAGGCGGCCGCGCATTACCGCGTGACCGTGCCCGCCGGACAGTGCCAGACGATCCGCCTGCGCCTGTCGCCGGAAAGCCCGGCCTCACTCGACAAGGCCTATGGCAAGGGCAATGGCGCGTTTGGAGAGCATTTCGACGACATCCTGCAGACACGCCGCAGTGAGGCCGACGATTTCTACGCCGCGGTCATCCCTGCCTCGCTCGACGCCGATCAGGCCAACGTGATGCGCCAGGCCGCAGCCGGAATGTTATGGTCCAAGCAGTTCTTCTACTTCGACGTAAACCGCTGGCTCGAAGAACGCGGATGCAGTGTTTACAAGCCCTCCGCCAAGCAGCCGCCGCGCAATGGGCAGTGGCACCACATGTACAACGCCGACGTGATCTCCATGCCCGACAAGTGGGAGTATCCCTGGTACGCGGCCTGGGATCTGGCGTTCCACGTGCTGCCGTTGACGATGGTCGATCCGGATTTCGGTAAGCAGCAGCTGAGCCTGATGCTGAGCGAGAACTACCTGCACCCCAACGGCCAGATCCCCGCGTACGAATGGAATTTCGGCGACGTCAATCCACCGGTTCATCCCTGGGCCACGATCTTTACGTACCGTCTTGAAAAAGCCAGGACCGGCAAGAGCGACCTCGCCTGGCTCGAACGCAGTTTCCAGAAGCTGCTGCTCAACTTCACCTGGTGGGTCAACCGCAAGGACCGTAGTGGCAAGAACACCTTTGAAGGCGGATTCCTCGGCTTGGACAATATCGGCGTATTCGACCGCAGCGCGCCGCTGCCTACCGGCGGCCATCTCGAACAGGCCGACGGCACGGCCTGGATGGCGCTGTACAGCCTGAACATGCTGGAGATCGCCGCTGAACTCGCGTTGCACGACGAGACCTATGCCGACATGGCCGCCAAGTTCATCACCCACTTCCTGTCGATCGCATCGGCCACCATCCATGCCGGCGGCAACACCGGCATGTGGGACGAGGAGGACGGCTTCTTCTACGACGTCCTGCAATCCCCGGACGGCAGTGCGCAACGCCTGAAGGTCCGCTCCATGGTGGGCCTGCTGCCACTGTGCGCAGTCACCGTCTTCGAGGGCGAGCTGCGCGACAAATATCCCGAAACCGCGAAGCGCCTGCGCAACTTCGTCGACGCCCGGCCCGACCTGCTTGCCTTCATTCACGATCCGACCAAGGAAGGCGTCGCCAGGCGGCGGTTGGGCGCCATCCTCGACGAAACGAAGCTGCGCCGCGTGCTGGCAAAGATGCTCGACGAGAACGAGTTCCTGAGTCCTTACGGCATTCGTTCGCTGTCGCGCTATCACGCGGATCATCCTTATGTCTTCCGCGCGGGCGGTCAGTCGTTCAGCGTGCCCTACCTCCCCGCCGAGTCCGACAGCGGCATGTTCGGCGGCAATTCGAACTGGCGAGGGCCGATCTGGATGCCGGTCAACGCGCTGATCGTCCGCGCGCTGCTGCAGTACTACGCGTTTTACGGAGACGAATTCACCATCGAATGCCCGACCGGATCGGGGCGCCAGATGACGCTCTACCAGGTTGCGGAGGAAATCTCGCGCCGGCTCGCCAGCATGTTCCTCAAGGATGAAAGCGGACGACGCCCGGTCAATGGCGCAACCCGCAAATTCCAGGACGATCCGCACTGGCGCGATCTGATTCTCTTCTATGAATACTTCCATGGCGACAACGGCGCGGGCCTCGGCGCCAGCCACCAGACTGGCTGGACCGGAGTCGTCGCCCGCCTGATGCAGCTGTTTGCCAAGACCTCGTCGGAACAACTGCTCAGTCTCGGCAAGGCCGCCGCTTTCACCAGGCTTGATACCACCCCAACGGCCGGGAAACCAACACCTACACGTTCCAGGAAAAAGCCATAAATGACAACGCCGCACCCGCACCGCTACCCCACGCTTTATCAGATCAACACGCGCGTCTGGCTGACCGGGTTATCCGCCGGCCTCGGTCGCCACGCAACGCTCGACGACGTGCCCGACGCCGAACTTGACGACATTGCCGGCAAAGGCTTCGAGTGGGTCTGGCTTCTCAGCGTCTGGTCAACCGGGATCGCCGGACAACAGGTTTCGCGCCGGAACGCGGCATGGCGCAAGGAATTCGAGGAAACCCTCTCCGATCTGCGGGAGGAGGATATCGCGGGCTCCGGATTCGCCATCGCCGGATACGCCGTGCATCCCGACCTGGGCGGTGACGCCGCGCTGGCCCGCCTGCGCGAACGTCTGCGCCAGCGCGGCCTGCGCCTGATGCTGGATTTCGTGCCCAACCATACCGCCCTCGATCATCCGTGGGTGGAAAGCCATCCCGATTACTACGTGCGCGGAAGCGAGATCGAAATGGCTCGCACGCCGTACAACTACACCTGGGTGCAGCGCAAGGAAGGCGACCTGTTGCTCGCCTACGGCCGCGATCCATACTTCCCGGGCTGGCCGGACACCTTGCAGCTCGATTACAGCAACCCGGCGGTGCAGGAAACCATGATCGGCGAGTTGCTGAAGATTTCGGGCCAGTGCGACGGCGTGCGCTGCGACATGGCCATGCTCGTGCTGCCCGAGGTTTTCGAGCGCACCTGGGGGCTCCGGGCGCCGCTGTTCTGGCCGGAGGCAACGCGCCGGGTGCGTGAACAACACTCCGCGTTCGTGTTCATGGCCGAGGTGTACTGGGACCTGGAATGGACCCTGCTCGAGCAGGGATTCGACTACGCGTACGACAAGCGCCTGTATGACCGCCTTCGGGAAGGGCAGGCACGTTCCGTGCGCGAGCACTTACTGGCGGGTCTCGACTATCAGAGCAAGCTGGCCCGCTTCCTCGAGAACCACGACGAACCGCGCGCCGCCAGCGCGTTCCCGCTGGAAGCACACGAAGCGGCAGCCATCGTCACCTACCTGTCGCCCGGTCTGCGTTTCTTCCACCGGGGGCAACTGGAAGGCAGGAAAAAGCGCATCTCGCCGCATCTCGTCCGCGCGCCGCAGGAAGCAAATGACGAGTCCTTGGCGGCTTTCTACGAATCGCTGCTCTCCGTGCTCCGGCAGCCGACGCTGCGCGACGGGCAATGGATGCTTCTGGAGTGCATCCCCGCCTGGGAAGGCAACTGGACCTGGGATTGCTTCATCGCGTGGGCATGGCTGGGCGGCAACGGACGGCGCATCGTCATTACGGTCAATTACGCGGCCAACCACAGCCAATGCTTCGTGCGCATCCCCTTCCCCGAGTTGGCGGGTCATTCGGTCGCACTATCGGATCTCATGAACGGCATGGGCTATGAACGGGACGGTTCGGAACTGGCCACGCGCGGGCTGTATGTGGACCTGCCGCCATGGGGCCAGCACGTTTTCGATGTCGCCATCCAGTAACCCGATCCCGCCAATGATCCGCGCCATGTCTGTCCGTGGGCGCGGCAAAGGCGGGAGCAAGCGTGATCTGACTGCAATTCATGAACAATGAGCTAACCGAACCAATATCGAGAATTCCCGCCGGGCACGCCCGGATCGGCGCTTTCCATGCCGTTCCCGGACTCATCCGCAGCCTGGGCGGAAAGCCGGAAACCGTATTCCGTCCGTTGCAACTCACGGAGGAATTCTTCGACGACCCTGAACACGTGCTGCCTATCGCCACGCTCGGGGAACTGCTCTTCCGCAGCACTGAAGAAACCCGGTGCGAGCATTTCGGTCTGCTCGCCGGCAGCCAAGCGGGCACGGGACAGATCGGCCTGCCTGGACGCCTGATGCTGCTGTTCCCGACAGTCGGCGCGGCGCTCGGCATGCTGGAACGCTTCTTCTACCTGCACAACCGTGCCGCGATCGTCATCCTGCGCCGCAAGGGCGACCGCGTGTTCTTCGGCTATTCGCTGTTGAACGGCAGCTTCCCCGGCTTCCAGGAATTGCAGGATGGCGTTCTGGCGGCGGCCCTGAACATCATGCGCAGGCTGCTCGGGAAGCACTGGTGTCCAAGTGAAGTGCAGTTGATGCGTCGGCGGCCGGAACAGCCGGAGATCTATTCGGATTTTTTCGGCGCCCCGTGCGTATTCAACGCGACCCGCTCGGTCATCGTGTTTCCCGCTTCGACGCTGGATCTGCCGATCGTCTCGCCGCGTCTGGAAATCCTGCCCCAGCCCACCGAGCCTCTTCTCGAGGAACACGCCGTCCCGGACGCGCCGACCATGGATTGGGTCGAACTGGTGCGGCGTACGACCCTCGGCTTGTTGCTGGCCGGTCAGTGCAATCAGCAGGTTGTCGCCATCGCCCTCGGAATCAGTCCGCGCACGCTCAACCGTCATCTTGAACGCGCAGGCACCAGCTACCGCGAGATCGCGGACTACTCGCGCTTCACAGCCAGTCGCATGCTGATCCGCGAAACCGACATGCCGCTCGGCGACGTCGCGCAATTGCTCGAATATGCCGACCTGAGTTCCTTTGGCCGGGCCTTCAAGCGCTGGACGGGACTCTCGCCGACAACATGGCGCCAGAGAAACCCGCGTACGCATTACGCCCCCTCGCATCCCCGCCATGCCCGCCAAAGTCAGTGGCCGCATTCGCGGCCGGCGCAACAGGGCACGGCGGAAGTGCGCGACCTTACGCCGGTCGAAGCGTCGTGATTCAGTGATCCTTCCCGTTGCGCACCACTTCGATCTTCAGCGGTGAAGCGGCATCCAGGTGAACATCGCGTTGCGGATAGGCGATGACGATGCCTCTTTCGGTCATCTCCTTTTCGATGATGAAGCGCAGGTCGCTGGCAATCTCGTTGGGATTCGTGGTCGGTCCGATTTCGACCCAGTAGTAAACGGCAAACTGCAACGCATCCGCTCCGAAATCCTCGAACAGCACCAGCGGCGCCGGCTCCTTGAGCACCAACCCATGCCGTCTCGCGCAGTCTTCGAGGATGACCACCATATCGCGCGCGGGCGTGCCGTAAGCCACGCCGAGCCGGATGGAGAAACGCACCCGGCGATTCTCATACATCCAGTTGGTAACGTTCTCTTCGACGAACACGCTATTTGGAATCAGCGTGTCGATGCCATTGCCATCGCGAATGATCGATGAACGGATACCGATCTCGGTGATAACGCCGCGAATGCTTCCCACCTGAACAATATCGCCGGGCTTGAACGGCTGCTCGAAAAGCAGCATCAGCCCGCTGATGAGATTCTTCAGAAGGTTCTGCATGCCGAAGCCGACGCCAATGGCGATGGCCCCGCCAAGGAAGGCAAACACCGAAAGCGGGATATTGACCCACATCAGCACCGCCACCACCAGAACCAACAACCCGAACGTCAGCAACCACTTGCGCAGGATGCGCGCCCGCGTTGCGTCGTAGCAGAACCGCCTGACCACGTACTCTTCAGCGATGCGCCCGCCCCACAGCGCCACCATGACCCCCAGGGTGAACAGCGCGAGCGCCCGGACAATCTTGCCGATGGTGATGCTGCTAATCCCGGTCAGCTTGCGGCCGTCGACCTCAATCGTGTTCTCGGCAGTGAATAGCTCGAAGTTCCAGACTATTCCCAGCAGATCGGAGGCCGTGTTCGCCACCGTTTTCGCCTGATCCTTGACGCTCATGGACGCCTTGCTGCTTCCCAGTTCTTCGCCCAGGCGGGCAACGATGAACTGGGCCGAATCAACCGCCGTTGCAGTGTCCTGAAGGTATTTGCGGCGCTTAACGGAATCCTCGAGTTGCTGCCTCAGGGCGGCCCGCAACGCGCTGGACTCGGCCGCCATCAACAACGACTCGATGCGGACGGCAACGTCCACAGAGCTCTGCAACTGGCGCGCGACATTTGCGGCAAACAGGTTCAGGCTGTTGGCGAATTGCAGTTGTTGCCCTGCGGCGCTGGCGATCAATTCCGGGGAACGCTGGTTGTAGAGCTGATATCGGAAGTCCCAGGTAGCACGCTTGATTTCGATGATGGTGGGCAACAGACGAAAGGCGTCCAGCATGCCGCCGCCGCTGACTGCCGGAACATCGCTTTTGCGCAAGGCTTCGTTGCGTCCGATCTCCTGCTTGCGTTTGCTCTCCTCCGGCTCTCCGAACAGCTTGGCCAACCGGCTCGATGCATCGCGACTCTCGGCTTCCAGGTCGTTGCGCAAACGCTGGAAATCGGCTTGCGGGAAATGTACGTCGGCACGCGCTTTGGAAACCTTGCGCTGCGCCAGCTTGAGTTCGATTCCGGCACGCGCAGCATCGAGGCGGATCGTTTCTCCGCTTGACTCCAATTCCCGAAGAATTGCCTCCTGCGCCCGCGCGCGCAGGCGTAGCAAATCCAGAGCCCAGAGCGCACTCGCCGCATCGCCGCTTACTCCCTTGGCGGATTGCCGCACCTCTTCCTCCCGGCGGATCTGGGCGGCATTGGTCTTCATCGCGCGGGTCAGGTAATCGCGAAACGATGAAAACGACGCGTATTCGGCATTCGTCGCCTTGAGGCGGCGTTCGATGGCATCGGCGTCTTCCATCAGCTTGTCCACGAACAGCACCGAGTAGGGCGGTCGCATTTCGAAGTCTGACCAGGCATCCGCCGCCTTCTGCATGTCGCTGTTCTGCTTCCGCAGCCCGGCCAATCGCCCGTTGTTGGCCAGCGTCTGCTCGCTGGCGCGGATGATCTCGCGCATCAGATAGCGGCGTTGCTGCAATTGCTCTTCGGTGGCTCCAGGCGGCGCGTTAAGCGCATGCCCGGAGGATGCATCGATCGCAGCCAGTTCGCTGCGCGTCGTTTCCAGCACGTCCCGTACCGCGTCGAGATCTTCCTTGGACGTTTCGACCTTACCGGCAGATTCTGTTTTGGGAACTTCGCTTTTTCCCGGCAACAAGGCTGGAGCAGCAATCGTCTGCAACGAGGCACCGGCATGGAACAAAAAAACGCACAAGGCAATGCAGAAGCGCAGGAACTGGCGCCAGCCTGTCCGCCTATTCATTGCTCGACAGCGCAGATCGTTTCCCGATACGGCACTCTCCTGCATGTCTTCTCCTGGCGAGAACCTTCCCCGGATCGTTTGTTGACGGGTCCGCCCATGCGGTGGCGGAAAATGTCTAGTTCGCCCCTTTCTCCTGGCGCACCGGGCAGATTCCCCTTGCCCGACGGGGGACGGTTGCTAGATTATAGAAACTTGTAAAAAGCCTTCAAGAATATATAAGAGATATATGAGGGGCTTCAACACTCGCGACTCTGACATGATCGAAAACGACGAATAACGACGTGCCGGCGACAGTCGGTCACCATGGCACGCCACCGATTTCCGTAGCTTCTACAACCCGAGTGAGGTGACAGCATGAGCTTTTTCGGACAAATCGCACGTGGCTTTATCGTTACTATTGCAGCACTATCATTCACAGGCGCTTCTTCCGCCATTGCGGCCGACAAATCCTTGTTGACCCAGGACGCGGAAGCCGCCCTGCAGTCACTGTACAAGACCCATCCGGGCGCAAAATCGCTGGGGGCGCAAGCCGCCGGAATACTGGTCTTCCCCAAGATCGTCCGCGCCGGATTTGTCGTCGGCGGATCGGGTGGAGAAGGCGTGCTGTTCAAGAAGGAAAAGGCGCACGCCTATTACAGTTCCGGCAGCGCCTCGGTCGGCCTGCAGGCTGGCGTGCAATCGTTCGGGTACGCCGTGTTCTTCCTGACCGAAAAGGACCTCAAGGATTTTCAGAACAGCAAAGGATGGGACATCGGCGCATCGCCGACGGTGGTGGTCATCGATGCTGGCGCAGGCAAGGAACTCAATACAACGACGGCCAAGAAAGGCGTCTACGCCTTTGTCTTCAACCAGGAAGGACTGATGGCCGGCATGGCGCTGCAAGGCCAGAAGATCACCCGGATCAAATAGCCGCCAATCCTCCTGTTATCCCCTGGGCGCGTACGCCAATGGCCGCTTACGTCGGCGGCGCCCCTCTCTCGAACGCATCGCCTATTTGAAGGAGCGATCATGGCTCACCCACTCCGGAGTGCCATGCTTCTGACGCTGCTGCTCACGGCGAACAGTGCCGTGCTCGCAGCGCAGCCCATCGTTTATCCTGCCAAGGGCCAGAGCCCCGAGTTGCAGCAACGGGACGAAGCCGAATGCGACATCTGGGCGGTTCGCGCCACCGGCATCGATCCGCGTGAACTTGCGTCGAAGCCACTCAACGTGCAGTCGCCAACGCCGCCCGCGTCGTCGGAGAACGGAGAGCGGGCGCGGGGCACCGCCCGCGGCGCGGTGGGTGGCGCGGCTATCGGCGCCATTGCCGGAGACGCGGGCAAAGGGGCCGCGGTCGGCGCCGTTCTGGGACTGATGCGCGGCGGACAGCAATCGCGTCAGCGGCAAGCGCAGGAACAGAAAGCCTACGAACAGCAGCAGTCCCGTGCCAGGCAGCAGGCGCAGAGCGAGCGGCAAGCTCAGATGGATACCTACTACCGCGGCTATGGCGCCTGTCTGGAAGGCCGCGGCTATAGCATCAAATAATGGAGAAGCGATGAGACGAAGCACCGCAGCCCTGCTTGCCATGACGGCAGCTTTCCCCATCCTGGCGGCCGAAGGTGAGTTCAACGGCACACACAAGCTGATGTGCGCACCGGTGCAGGTTCTTGACTGCGCACCCGGCGACACCTGCCTGAGCGGATTCCCGGACGAATTTGGCGCTCCGCCGTTTCTGCGAATCGACGTGAAGGGCAAGCGGGTCATCGGCCCCAAGGTGGAGTCGGAAATCCTGCACATCGATCGCTCCGAAGGACAATTGCTGCTCACCGGCAAGGAGTTCAGTTTCATCTGGACCATCGCCATCAACAGCGAAACCGGCGCGATGACCACCTCCATGACCAATCGTTTCGGCGCCTACATCATGTTCGGCAACTGCACACCGATCTAGCCCATTCATCATGTCTTCATCAACCGCCAAGGACCAACCATGAACTATCGCGCACTCGCCGTCGTACTTGCCGCTCTCTCAAGCATCGCCGCCACGCCGGCCACGGCCGCCGGAACGCCCAGGGACAAAGGGGTGCCGGCAGCATTGATTACCGAAACCACGGGCCTCGAAGCGGAGGTCATCGCCGTCGATCAGAAGACGCGCGTCGTCACGCTCAAGCTCCAGACCGGCGAGGTGGTTGACCTGCTCGCCAGCAATGCCGTCAAGAACCTCGCCCAGGTCCACGTCGGCGATATCGTTCTCACTGAATATCAGCAGGCGCTGGCGATGAAGCTTAAAAAGGGATCCGGCGTGCGCAGCACCAGCGAGAAGAGCGGCAGCGCATCGGCCAAGCCTGGCCAAAAGCCCGCCGCTGTCCTGACCAAGGAAATCGACTTCGTCGCCGACGTGACGGACGTCGATGCTGCGACCGGGATAGTCACGATCCTCGGCGCCAAGGGGCACGTGGTCAAGATGAAGGTGCGCGATCCGCAAGTGCTGGCAGAAATCAAGAAAGGAGACCAGGTTGAGGGTACCTATGTCCAGGCGCTGGCTATCGCCGTGACACCGAAGTCGGCAACGAAGTGAGCTTTTCGATGAAAGCCCACGGCAGATCCGTGATCAAACCAGGAAGGAAAAATCCATGAAAAGAACGCTGATGATTTTGGGTATGGCATCGAGCCTGATGCTGGCCGGATGCGCAACAACGAACGGAGGGGCGGGCGCCTCGGGCGAAGCGTCCATGCATTCCGGATTCCTGTCGGACTATTCGAAGCTGCGTCCAGTCGAAGGCCGGGAAGGTGCGCAGCGCTATCTCGACAAGTCGGCGAACCTGCGCTCCTACACCAAGCTGTATCTTGAACCAGTCCAGGTCTTCGTATCCAACGACCCGGAGGCCTACAAGGGTGTGCAGCCCGATGTGCTGAAGCGCATTACCGACTCGTTCAGCAAGGCCTTCATCGACGCGGTCACCCCGACATACCAGATGGTGAACGCACCCGGACCTGATGTGCTGCGCGTGCGCCTCGCCATCACAGGGGTACACCCGGTCAGTCCACCGCTTGGCGTGACCGACTTCATCCCGATCAAGGCGGTGTTCAACGCCGGCCGCGCCGCAGCGGGTGCTTCCCCGCGCGTTGCCGAGATCACGGCTGAACTCGAGGTTCTCGACGGTCAGGGGCGCCCCGTCGCCGCTGCCGTAGCCACCCGTAAATCGGATCAAACGCTGCCTCAAAACGACCGCGTCACCTGGAGCGACCTGTCGCCGATCGTCTATTCCTGGGCCAGACAGTTCCGCCAAGGGCTCGACGAACTGCGCGGCACCGCTACGCGCTAGGCGGAAGGAAACCGTCGGGGTGCGCCTTTGCAGGAGCCCCCGACGGCAAGCATTACCCGCCGAACAGCCGCGCCACGGCCTCCGGATTCGAGGGGAAGTACAGGTGCATGTAGCTCGCGGTGAGCCACTGGCGACGGTAGACAGCCTCCCCCGGACGCCCATCGGGGCGCCGGGTGGTGCACAGCGGCGCCAGACAGGTCTCGGTCTTCGAGTAATGGAAGGCATGGCCGCGTAGCACGCCCTCCGGCAAAGCGGCTTCCTGCATGCCCAGCCCGGCCAGTTTTTTCTGCATCGCAACGCGACCGGGCAACAGCCCGGCCAGAGGGAATTCGTTGCCTTCAACGTCGCGCATCGATTCGAAGAGCGCCATCATGCCGCCGCATTCGGCGAGTAGCGGCTTGCCTGCCTCGACCTGCTCCGCCAGCGCGGCCCACAAGCCTGTGTTGGCAGCAAGCGCCGGCCCGTGCAGTTCCGGATAGCCCCCCGGCAGCCACACCGCATCGCAACGCGGTAGTTCGGCGTCGGCGAGCGGCGAAAAATAACGCAGCGTCGCACCCAGGCGTTCAAGGCAATCAATATTCGCCGGATAGAGAAAGCAGAACGCGGCATCGTGCGCCACGGCAATCGTCCTGCCTTTTAACAACGACGGAAACACCGGCGGCGCCACATCGGGGAAAGCCACCGGAGGCGGCAATTGCGCGGCCGCCGTACCTGCCAGCAGACCGGCCATCCGGTCGATCCTCCGCAACAGCCCGTCGATCTCGGCGGCGGGCAGCAAACCGAGATGCCGCTCCGGCATTGCCGCCTCCGCATCACGCGGCAGATGGCCGTACCAAGCGATATCCGGCGGCAGGCTTCTTTCAAGCAGCTCGGCGTGATAGGCGCTACCGACCCGGTTGGCGAACGCGGCGTTGAGCGGCGTGCCCGGCTGGTAGTTTTTCAGGCCGAAGGCGATGGCGCCGAAGCTGTTGGCCATCGAAGCGCCGTCGATTATGGCCAGGATCGGCAAGCCGAGTTTCCGCGCCAGATCGGCGGCTGAGGGCGCGCCGTCGTAGAGGCCCATCACGCCCTCGACGAGGATCAGGTCGGCGTGGCGCGCGGCATCGGCGAGACGCCAAACGATATCCTCTTCACCGCACATCCACAGATCGACGTTTTCGCACGGAGCGCCGCTGGCAACGGCGTGGATCTGTGGATCAAGGAAATCCGGGCCGCACTTGAACACGCGCACCCGGCGCCCGAGGCGCGTATGCAGCCGCGCCAGCGCGGCAACCACGGTAGTCTTGCCCTGCCCGGAGGCTGGCGCCGCGACGAGAAACGCTGGACACGAGAGAGTCGCTGCCATCTCACCACTCCAGTCCAGGCATGGCTTTGACGCCAGCCTTGAAGGCATGCTTAATCACTGTCATGTCGGTCACCGTATCGGCGGCGGCGATCAGCGCCTCCGGGGCGGCACGCCCGGTAACAATGACATGCTGCATTTTCGGCCGCTGTGCCAGAACGTCCAGCACGCCGGGCAGATCGAGCCAGTTGTACTTGAAGGCGTAGGTCATCTCGTCGAGCACCACCAGGGAAACATCGGGATCGCCGAGGTAGCGGCAAGCCAGCGCCCACGCTGCCCGAGCCGCCGCTACATCGCGTTCCAGATCCTGGATCTCCCAGGTAAATCCTTCTCCGGTCACATGCCAGGATAACCGCCCCGGCATGGCCTTGGCCGCATCGAGAAAGAAGGCCTCCTCGCCGGTATCGGAACGCCCCTTGACGAACTGGATGACCGCCACCTTCATCCCGTGCCCGAGCGCTCGCGCCACGACACCAAACGCGGCTGACGATTTCCCTTTGCCGTTTCCGGTATTGACGACTAGCACGCCGCGCTCCTGCTGCGCGGCGGCAATCGCCTCATCGACCACAACCTTCTTGCGCGCCATGCGCCGGGCGTGACGCTCGCTCTTTTCTGGATCAGTCATGAAAACCTCAGTCTCATTGCGGAATCAGGCAAAGCTGCCCTTCATGTTCAATCGTCTGCATCGGATAATCGTACAGTGCCGAAAGTTTCTCCGCCGTCAGCATTTCGCGCACCGGGCCGCATTCGGTTGCTCCGTTGCCATGGACAAGCAACACGCGATCGCAATAGCGCCAGGCGAGCGCCGGCTCGTGCAACACCATGACCAAAGCCGATCCGCCGTCGCGCGTTGTTTGGGAGAACAGTTCAAGCATGGCTATCTGATGTTTGAGGTCGAGATAGGCCAGCGGTTCGTCGAGCAGGAACAGCTCCGGCTGCTGCGCCAACAGGGTGGCGATGGCCAGACGCTGGCGCTCTCCGCCCGAAAGCGTCTGAATATCGCGTTGCTCGAACTCGGCAAGATCGACAGCTGCCAGCGCGGCGCGGACGATCCGGACGTCGCTGGCTGATTCCCACCCCCAGCGGTCGAGATGCGGATGCCGTCCGACCAGCGCAGTCTCCAGCACGGTCGAGGCGAAAGCGTCGCCGCGTGACTGAGGCAACCAGCCCCGGATCAACGCGCTCCGGTGAGGCCCCAACTCGGCGTAAGCGCCCCCCTTGAGCAGCACCTCGCCCTGCTGCGGAACACGAAGGCCGGCGAGGACCGAGAGCAACGTCGACTTGCCCGCACCGTTCCGGCCGAGGATTGCCAGACGCTCGCCGGAGCACAGTTCGAGATCGAGATCGCGGCAGAACACGCGCGCTCCGATCGCCACGCTCAGTCTCCGGGTTTGCAGAAGCGGGGGAAGCGCATTCATCTCATCGTCTCAACCGCGAGTCGCGTGCCAGCAGGAAAAGGAAGGCGGGAACGCCGATCAGAGCCGTCAGCACGCCGACTGGCAATTGCTGCGGCGCGATCAGCGTACGTGCCAGCGTATCGGCCACCACCAGCAGGCTGCCGCCAGCCAGCGCGGAGACCGGCAAAAGCACGCGCTGATCGTTGCCGACCACCAGCCGCACGAGGTGCGGCACGATCATTCCGATGAAACCGATCGACCCGGCCTGTGTTACTGCCGCCGCAGTTGCCAGCGAAGCCACAAGGTAAACCGCGCGCCGCAAGCGCCCCACCTGTACGCCCAGCGCTTGCGCCATGTCCGGGCCGCGCGCCAGGAGATTGAGTTCGCGAGCGAAAGGCATGGCGACGAGCAAGACGGCAGCCAATATCCCGAGCGCAAGCTTCGGATGGGTAGCCTGCGACAGGTCTCCCATCAGCCAGAACAGCATCCCGTGCAGCTTGTGATCCGGCGCCAGGGAGAGAATCAAGGCCACCAACGCCCCGCATCCCGCGGCAACGATCACCCCGGTGAGCAGCAAGCGCGTTTGCGTCCAGCTCCCATCGCCATGCGCCAGCCCGAAGACAACGAACATGGTTGCCAATGCCCCGACGAACGACATCCCGCTGATGCCGGCAACGCCCAGGCCGAACAGGATGGCCAAAATCGCGCCGACTCCGGCCCCACCGGAAATCCCGAGGATGTAGGGATCGGCCAGTGGATTGCGCAGGAGCACCTGCAACAGTGCCCCGGAAAGCGCCAACAGCCCGCCACAGGCAAAGCCTGCAAGCGCGCGTGGCAAGCGCAGGCTATTGACCACTTCGCCGGACAGGGTTTGCTGCTCGTTGAACAATGAGGAAAGTACATCGCCCATTGGAATGCGGACGCTCCCTACCGCCAGCGCCAGGACGATACTGCCCAGCGCCACAAGGACCATCAGGCCGAGAGTCCATAACGCACGACGACGTGAAAGCATGGCCGTGCGTTATTCCGGCTGGGCGCGAACGACGACGCGGCCTTTGACGCTCACCGCGCTCGCGGGAACGCAGGCCACTTGCCGATTGGCTTGATTCCCCGGTTCCTTCGGACTTCCTGATTTGAGGCGAGGACGCATGGACCGCTCCATCACTGACAATACATCCCCCAGAATGCCGGCAGACGTCGGACAAAGACAGTCGGGAGGAAGGAAACAAGGCAAAACCGCGTCCGATCGATGATCGCCCGGAAAACCTGTAAAAACACCCGCACTCGCTTACCGCGGCGGGGTCGCCGGATTATAACGCCCACGGGTAGCAAGCTCGCTGCCGCTACGCGCGAAATGCACAATTCACATTTAAATCCACTGCTTAGACCTTGACTTGGCAAGGTTTATGAAACTATAGTCCGCGAATGCTCAACGAATTCAACGCGCTGGAAAACAAGGTCTCCCAGGTAGCATCGCTATGCCACTCGCTGCGCGCCGAAAACACGCAGTTGCGGCAGCAGCTCGCTGCCGCCGAAGCGGAAAAGAAGGCGCTTGAGGAGCGTATGAACACCGCGCGCAACAGGCTGGAACAACTTGCCCAACAACTCCCCGAAGCAAAGGCTGACGTGTGAGCACGGAAATGCCTAACGACTCCCATTTTCTCGATATCACCTTACTCGGCAAAGAGTATCGGGTAGCCTGCCCTCCCGACGAACGCGATGCCCTGATGGACGCGGTCGCCTACGTCGATGAAAAGATGCGCGACATTGCCGAGAAGACGCACAGCAACATCGCGGAACGCATCGCCGTGATGGCTGCGCTCAACATCGCGCACGAATTTCTCGCGCAAACCACTGCCACCACTGGCCTTGCACCCTCTTCGACCGGAGGCGAAACAGCACTGGACATCGGTGCGGTTAGGCGTAGAATCTCCCACATGGAAGCACAACTTGACTCGGTGCTCGCATCTCAAGACAAGTTGCTTTGAGCTTCCGCCAGTTGTTCCCTGCAGTGTTCGTCAAGGCCATAGATTCCTTGAACCAATGCTAAATTGGCATCGGTAGCCGACCAAACACCGCTGTTGTGCCTGCCCCTTTGTCGGGTGGACCTGATGCGGAAGGAAGGCTTCCTACTCTGGACCCCGGTTCAGGATGCCGGCCTAACGGCACAGGCGGGGACATTATTCGACAGCTTGGAAAGTTGATTCTTTCCAAGCTGTTTCCTTTTTCAGGTTCCCGTTTCCCGGGGAACTTGTGTGCCGGGCTCCTGCCCAAAAGGCAGTCTCCGTTCCGGCACACGACTCCATGCTGCGCTTCGACAACCGCCTTGTGCGGGAACTGCCTGGCGATACCGATACGCGCAACCTTCCGCGCCCGGTACTCAACGCCCTCTGGTCGCCCGTATCCCCAACGCCTGTCGCTTCGCCGCGACTGATTGCCTGGTCACGGGAAATGGCCGATCACCTGGGTCTCCAGGAGAGCGAACTGACCTCTCCCCACTGGCTCGCGGCGCTCGCGGGAAATGAGGCGCTAAGCGGAATGACCACCTACGCCACCTGCTACGGCGGCCACCAGTTCGGCTCCTGGGCCGGCCAACTCGGTGACGGCCGCGCCATATTCCTTGGAGAAGCAATCAACGAGGCCGGTCAGCGCTTCGAATTGCAGCTCAAGGGCGCCGGTCCGACGCCCTATTCCCGTCGCGCCGATGGACGTGCCGTGTTGCGCTCTTCGATCCGCGAGTTTCTGTGCAGCGAAGCCATGCACCACCTCGGCATTCCCACGACACGCGCGCTCGCGCTGGTGGGGACCGGAGAATCGGTCGTGCGAGACATGTTTTACGACGGCCGCCCCACCGATGAGCCGGGGGCCATCGTATGCCGCGTCGCGCCTTCTTTCATACGATTCGGGCATTTCGAACTCCCCGCGTCGAGAGGAGACGAGGCCCTTCTCCGCCAGCTGGTCGACTTCACCCTCACCCGCGATTTTCCGCATATCGACGGCACGCCGGAAGAAAGGACGGCCCGATGGTTCGGAGAGGTCTGCGAGCGTACGGCGCAGCTCATCGTGCACTGGATGCGCGTCGGGTTCGTGCATGGCGTCATGAATACGGACAACATGTCGATCCTCGGATTGACCATCGATTACGGACCTTATGGCTGGATCGACAATTTCGACCCAGCCTGGACACCCAATACGACCGACGCGCAAGGGCGGCGTTACTGTTTTGCCCGACAGCCGCAAATTGCACGCTGGAACCTCGAGCGCCTCGCTGACGCGCTGGAGGTCGTTGCTCCCGATGCCGGCGCGTTGCGTGCCGGACTTGAGCGCTTCAACACGACGTACTCAGAGGCATTTCAGAGGGCCTTCGCCGCCAAATTCGGGCTTGCGTCCTGGCGGGACGGTGATGCACTGCTCGTTGAGCAGGCGTTCGATCTCATGCAAGACACCGGAATCGACATGACGATCTTCTTTCGCCAGCTTGCCCGTGTCGATATAAGTGCGCCGTCACCGGCTCCGCTCCACGATGCGTTTTACGATGCCGACGCCCGCCTATCCTCCACCGGACGCTTGAATGCCTGGCTGGAGAGCTGGGCGACCCGGGCGCGATCCGAGAATTCCGCAGCCGATGAGCGGGCCCGGCGCATGGACGCCGTCAATCCACGCTACGTTCTGCGCAACTACCTCGCGCAGCAGGCCATCGACAAGGCCGAAGGAGGGGATTTTTCGCTGATTGGTGAACTTCTTGAACTCCTGCGCCATCCGTATGCGGAACAACCCGGCCGGGAATCGTTCGCCACCAAGCGTCCTGAGTGGGCGCGCAACAGGCCGGGGTGTTCGATGCTCTCGTGCAGTTCCTGAAACCCCGCTAGAATGAGGCTTTCCGCTCTCATGGAATGACCATGCCCTACACTCCCGAGTTGGTTGACGAGCTTAATGCCCTTATCCGTTTCAACCTCGATAGCGAACAACAGGGCATCAAGGTGCACAAGACCGCAGACGCGGCGGTGATCGCTGCCGTACAGCGCCTGCACGCCAAAGGGCTGATCACGCAAGCCGATGGCGGCTATTTGACCAGCCTCGGGCGGGAAGCCGCCGAGCACGCGCAGGTCATGCTCGGCATCCTGACTGACGGCGTCGCGGCGGCGGTGAAGTAGGCCGCGGCCTGCGGTCAATGGCTGGCCAGTTTGGCCGGCATCATCGTCCGCAAGTCGATCAAGGCTTTCTGGTTCGCGGGGTCACCCACCCACAGAGGGCGCTCCGAGTATTTGCTTGAGACAAGGCTCTTGCTTGGATCGTACCCGTCGAAAGTCAGACCGGCGAGATCCGCCCAGGTATGGATGAAATGCGCCGTTCCGTACGGGCGATTCAGTTGCCGCGAGAAGTCACGCGGGTGCTCCTCGCGCCATTTTTCCGAAGTCCAGAGCATGAACGGCACGGCATACATCGGGATCGTAGGCTTCCCTTCGTTGCGTCCCAAGGTGGCATGCCCCGGCGAATCGAACACATCTTCGCCATGATCCGAAAAGTAGGCGAGGAACCCATTGGCTTTTGACTTCGCCAGCGTCTCGATCAGGGTGGAAAGCACGTAGTCGTTGTAGAGGACGGCATTGTCGTAACTGTTGATGACCGGAACCTGATCGTCGGCCACCCAATCCGGCAAGCCTTTGCGATCCTTGAAAACCTCGTACTCGGGCGGATAGCGGTATTCGTATTTCATATGCGTGCCGAGCAGATGCACGACGATAAACTTGCGTTCCGCCGGTTCTTCAAGAATACGGCTGAAGGGCTCCAGCACGTTGCCGTCGTACGATCGGGAGTTCTGGTCGCGGCTGTTATTGAGATAGATCTGCTCGTCCATCTGCTGCGAGAAATTCGTCAGCATCGTATTGCGCTTGGTCATCGTTTGATGATTGGTGATCCAGTAGGTTTTATAACCTGCCTGCTTCATCATGTTCATCAGCGACGGCTGCGTCAGGTACAGCTCCGGGTTTTCCTGATCGGCAAAAGTCAGAATCTGCTGTAGCGCTTCAATGGTGTAGGGGCGCGGCGCAGCCACCTGCGTGAACACTTCCAGCGAGTCGCGCATGCGCTCAAGACGGGGAGTGGTCGAGCGCGAATACCCATAAAGACTCATGTGCTGTCTTGTCGTGGATTCCCCGATAACCAGGACCAGTGTTGCAGGCAACCCGGCGTTGGCATCCTTCAGGTTCTGCAGCGGCGGAATTCGGCTGTTCTTGTCCAGCAGGTCCTGCATTGCCGCCAACTGCGTCTGATATTGGCTGTAGCCAAAGACAATCTGCCACGGAACCGCGGGTTCCATGCGACGGACAAGCATCTCGGCGACTTGCGGTAACGCCAGTTGTCCCCGCTGAACCAGTTTCTGCAACGGATACACGAACACGAACAGGAGAATCACCACAACCAGAGACCAGCCCGCCTTGCGCGAAAACTGCAAGGGCCGCACGCGCCGCCACAGGCAATATGCCCCGACGGTATATACGAGCAAGGCCGGCAGCATCCACCAGACAAAATACTGCGCGAAATACTCGGAAGCCTCCGCCGTATTGGATTCGAACATGATAAAAATCACGCTCTGTGAAAACTCCTGACGGTAGATGCAGAAATACCCCAGGCTGACCAACGAGAACAACCAAAGGAAGATGCCAAGCACGCCCGATATCTGCCGACTACGGCCGGGGAAGAGCAACAGTGGCACCAGCCACAAGGTGCTGACGAAAATGGCCTGCCGAAAGCCATAGGAGGCGGTTGTTCCGGAAACCTGCAGCAGCAGTTGGTGAACGCCCGAAAAATACCAGAAGAACAGATACGACCAACCCAGCGCCGCCCAGTCGGGCCTGTTCATTGAACCATCAACCGGTCTCGCAAAAGCCATGAAAGACGCCCAAAAGAAAACCGGTTCGACACACAAACCGGTATAAGTTGTTACCTGAGGAGAACCACGAAAGAAACGATAGCCGGGCGAGCTTAAAGCAGTCTTAAGGATTTATCAAAGACAGTGTCTGGAGGAACGCCTCCGGACTCTGATATCCGACAACGCGAGCACTACGGAGTTCCTGTCCGTTGCCGTCGAAGAAAATGAGGCCCGGCGGTCCGAACAGCTGGAAGCGTGCGAGAAGCGCCTTGTCGTCTTCCGAGTTGGCGGTCACGTCGGCTTGCAGCAGACGCCAACCGGAGAGCTTCGACTGGACCCTCGGATCGGAGAAAGTGAAGCGCTCCATTTCCTTGCACGACACACACCAGTCCGCATAGAAGTCGAGCATCACAGGTTTCCCTGGCGCCGCAATGCGCGCATCCAGCTCGGCGATGGAACGAACTCGTTCGAAGGGCAAGGGGCGTTGCTCGACCGCGGCAACGCCTCGCAAAACGGAGAGCGGTTGCCACGGATCCCGTCCACCTGAAAGGACGCCCACGAGCATCGCCAGACCGGCGCACAGCATGGCAACGCCGACTCCCTTCCAGAAACGATGCCAGTCGTTGGCGTGCGGGGGCAGCGGATCGATCGCGTGCATGTAGATGGCGGGCATGATCAACAGCAACGCCCAGCCAATCATCTGCACCGCAACGGGCACGACCGGAGACACGATCCACAGTGCCGTCGCCAGCAAGATCACGCCAAAAGCCTTGCGCACGGCTTCCATCCAGGCGCCGCCTTTCGGAAGCAAGGTTCCCGCAGAAAGCCCGATCACCAGTAACGGCACGCCCATTCCGACCGCCAGGCAGAACAGTGCCAGGCCGCCAAGCACGGCATCGCCGGTTCGACCGATATAAAGCAGAGCCCCCGCCAGCGGCGCGGCAACGCAAGGCCCGACGATCAACGCCGAGAGGGCGCCCATGAACGCCACGCCAGGCAGCGAACCTCCCTTGAGGTGAGCCGCCTCCTCGGATACTTTGCTTTGCAGAAAAGCGGGCATCTGCAGATCGTAAAATCCGAACATCGACAATGCCAAAGCAACAAACAGAAAGGAAAAGCCGCCAAGCACCCAAACATTCTGCAGGGCAGTCGACAACAGCATTCCCGAAAATCCGGCCGCCACGCCGACCACGGCATAGGTCGTGGCCATACCCAGAACGTAGGCCAGCGCCAGCACAAAGCCGCGCGCGTGCGATACGCCGCGGCTATTGCCCCCGGCCCCCACGATGATGCCCGAAAGGATGGGAAACATCGGGAAAACGCAGGGAGTCAACGCCAGCAGCAACCCGAACCCCAGGAAAGTGACAGCCACGAACCACAAACTGGCGCCGTCGAGCAGGCGCGCGATCCGGCCAGACTCATCCGCCCCCGTTCCCGCCGAGGCAGCGGGCACCGCCGCCGGATCGGGCAAATCGACGCCGATCAGGTGTTTCTGGGGCGGATAGCAGATTCCGGTTTCGGCGCACCCTTGTGACGTAATCTGCAGCATCACCGACTGCCCCCCCGAGCTGCTGCGCTCCACCGGCAAGCGAATCTGCACCTCCTGGTAATAGACTTCGACCTTGCCGAAATTCTCGTCCTCTTTCGCCTCGCCTTTCGGCAAGACGGCACTTCCCGCCTTGGCGGCCTCGGCGTCGATGGCAAAACGGAACTTGTCGCGATAGAGGTAGTAGCCTTTGGCGATGTCGAAGCGCACTTCGATCGTCCGCCCGTCAATTGCCTGTGCTGACGGCCTGAACGCTTCCGAGGGAGGCAGGAACTCGGCGGCGCCGGCCAGTCCTCCCGCAACCCAGAGCATGAACAGAACAACGATACGGATCATGCCTACAACCAGTCTTCGTCTTGGGTCTCGGCGCCCAGCCACGCCAGATAATCCGGCAGGCCATTCACCACGGGCAGCGCGATGATTTCCGGAACCTCATAGGGGTGCTCTTTGCGTATCGCCGCCTCCAGCGCAGGGTAACGCGCCTCCGTTGTTTTGATCAGCAACGGTATTTCATTGGCCGATTCGACGGCCCCCTTCCAGCGATAGACGGAATGACAGGGTGACAGGACATTGACACAGGCGGCCAACCGCTTTTCCACAAGATCGCTGGCCAGGAATTCGGCCGATTCTCGGTTGGGCAGATTGGTCAGTACAAGCAGAATACTCATCGGATAGGTCATCCATCTCGGTAACGCGACGAACGCACCCCGGCATCCTATCAGCGCCCCACCTCGATGCGCCAGAAGTCGACATCCCCGCCCCGCTCGACGCATTCCACCAGACGCATTCCGGGCAGCGCCTGGCCGCTGGAATCAAGAACCCGGATCGTGGAAGCGCGTGCCATGACGCCTGCTGGCAGAAGAAGCCTGCTGCCCGCGCGGTCATTCTCCGAGGCAACCAGAAACGCCGGATGCTTCGATTTGGCCCCGGTCAGTCTGTCCCGTATTTCCGCCACATGGGGAGCTGCGT
>Ga0316613_10000815_pt1 | contig 22855 bp, 19 predicted proteins | sample OWC_soil_day10_C_2_FD_207647 | JGI IMG/M metagenome (GOLD analysis project Ga0316613, IMG submission 207647) | Wetland soil microbial communities from Old Woman Creek delta, Ohio, United States - OWC_soil_day10_CT_b | ecosystem: Environmental > Terrestrial > Soil > Wetlands | place: USA: Ohio...
GCTTCTAGTCGCTCCAGAAGGTCGACGCGTGCGTTCGCGCCAGCATGCCGCCGGCCAGCGTGCGCGCCTTGAAGCCGTTCTGCAGCAGGATGCGCGTGGCGTAATAGGCGCGGCCGCCCGAGCGGCAGATGACGTGGATGTCGCGGTCGCGCGGTAACTCACCCAACCGCGCGCGCAACTGGCCGAGCGGAATGTGCGTGGCACTGGGCACGTCTTCGACGGCGAGTTCGAAGGGCTCGCGCACGTCGAGCAGGAAGCGGTCGTCGCCGCCCTCGTTCCAGTGGCTGACCGGCATGTCGCCGCGCAGGATGTCGGCGGCCACCATGCCGGCGAAGTTGACCGGGTCCTTGGCGCTGCCGAACTGTGGCGCGTAGCACAGCTCGGCTTCTTCCAGGTCGTAGACCGTGGCGCGCATCTGCAGCGCCACCGCCAGCGCGCTGATGCGCTTGTCGACGCCGTCCTCGCCCAGCGCCTGCGCGCCCAGCAGCCTGCCGTCGGACTTGCGGAAGATCACCTTCATGGCGATCGGCTTGGCACCCGGGTAGTAGCCGGCGTGCGAGTTCGGGTACAGATAGGTCTTTTGATAGTCGTTGTCGCCCAGGCGCTGCAGCGTCTTCTCGCTGAGCCCCGTCCAGGCCGCAGTGCCGCCGAAGAAGCCGATGATCGCCGTGCCCTGCGTGCCGCGGAAGCGCGAGTCGCGCCCGGCGATCACGTCGGCGGCGATGCGGCCCTGCCGGTTGGCCGGGCCAGCCAGCGCCACCAGGCCCCATTCGCCGGTGAGCGGGTCCTTGACTTCGACCGCATCGCCGACGGCAAAAATGTCGGCTTGACTGGTGCGCATCTGCGCGTCCACGCGGATGCCCCCGCGTGCGCCGATCTCCAGGCCCGCGGCCTTGGCCAGCGCCACGTCGGGCCGCACGCCCAGTGCCAGAATCACGATATCGGCCGGATACACCGCGCCCGATTTCGTCAGCACCTTCAGCGACCCGTTCTCGCCCGGCTCGAAGCCGGCGACGCCGTCGTTCAGCACCAGCTGCAGGCCGTGGCGCTGCAGGTGGCCTTCGGCAATGCGCGCCATCTCCGGGTCCAGTGGCGCGAGGATCTGCGGGCCCATCTCGACCAGCGTCACGTCGAAGCGGCGGTGGATCAGGTTCTCGGCCGTCTCGATGCCGATGAAACCACCGCCGATGACCACCGCGCGCGTCTTCGGCCGCACCGTCTGGAAGCCCGCGTAGCGGTGCATGCCGGCGAGGAAGGGCGAGCCTTTCGCCACCCATTCGCGGATCGTGCGCGCGTCGGGCACGGTGCGCAACTCGAAGATGCCGGGCAGGTCGATGCCGGGCAGCGGCGGGCGGATCGACGCGGCACCGGGCGCGAGCACCAGCTTGTCGTAGGACTCGGTGGTCACGGCACCGCTGGCCACGTCGCGCAGCCTGACGGTCTTGCTCGCGGGCAGGACCTCGATGCATTCGCAGCCGGTGCGCACCTCGACCGCGAACATGTTGCGGAAGGTGTTGGCGTCGGCGACCAGCAGCGCCGATTCCTGCTCGATCACGTCGCCGACGTGGTACGGCAAGCCGCAGTTGGCATAGGACACATAGGGCCCGCGCTCGACCATCAGGATCTGCGCGCGCTCATCCAGACGGCGCAAGCGCGCCGCACAAGAAGCGCCACCTGCGACGCCACCGACGATGATGATTTTCATGCTGCCGATGATCGCCGGTTCAGCGGCCTGGGCGCCTTGATGCCGAACAAACCCAGGACACGAACTCGGACCGTCCTCACATGCCCGGCGGCCGCTTCACCCAGGGCTGGCCCTGGGATGCCAGGTCGTAGCCGACCTTGAACAGCGCGCGCATGTAGTCGGTGTCGAACTCCTGCGGGTGCGGCGCATCGAAGCTGGCCGGGATGTAGGCCAGGTTGAAATCCACGCGGTCGCGCTGGGCGATGGCGTAGATGCGGTACAGGTCGCCGATGCCCTGCGTGGTGATCAGCGAGGCCACCGCGCGGCCGGCGATCGACAGCGTGCGACGTTCCACCTCCGACCAGCCCGGCGTGAGCTTTGAACTGCGGATGATGTACAGCGAGCGGTCGCGCACGATGCCCGCCTCGGCCGCGAGCGCCTGCACGTCCAGCGAGGTCGGATAGACGAAGACCTGCGCCGACGTGCCGCCATCGACATGCATCTCCTGATGGCGCCGGCCGTCGACCTCGACATCGATCATCATCGGCGGGAAGCCGCCCGGGATCGCGGCCGACGCGACCATCAGGTCCTGGATCAGCTGCAGGCTGTTCGGGTGGCCGCTGGCGGCGATCTTGGTCAGGTTCCAGATCACGCCGCGGCGTGCGTCGAGGTTGGTGGTGCCGATCAGCAGCACACGGCCCTTGGCATGCTCGGCGGCGATCTCCTGCATCAGTTCGGCCGTCATCACCCGGCCCACCAGTCGGCGCAGCGGTGCGTTGTCGGCCATCGCGTCGTCGGTCACTGCGGCGAGGATGCTGCGCGCCTCGAGCACGTCCTTCGAGGTCACGCCGGTGTAGAAGTCGCGCAGCGCCTGGTCGTGCTTCGCGCCGCCGACAAAGGCGAAGGGCGCGATCAGTGCGCCGGTGCTGATGCCGGTGACCAGCTTGAACTGGGGCCGGTTCCCCGCGGCCGTCCAGCCGTTGAGCAACCCGGCGGCGAAGGCGCCGTTGTCGCCGCCGCCGGACAGCGCCAGGAAGGTGGCGGGCGGCAGCGGCCCGGTCGCGCCGGCGCGTGAGCGGGCCTGCTGTTCGGCCGCGGCCGCCTGCAGCACGTCGGGCTCGAAGCCGGCAATACCTTCGGGCACCACGTAGCGCACGCCCGGCATGCCGGGGATCTGCGCGCGCGCCGTGTCGCTTTCGGGCACGGCCGGCTGGCGCGACGTCGAGGCGCAGCCCAGCAAGAAGGCCAGCATGACCCCCGGTATCGCCACCCGGCACGTTCGGATAAAGGCAGACCCCGTCACCGACCTCTGTGTGGATGCGGCAGCGCCAACAACAGCATCGAGCATGGTCTTCCCCTTCGAAATGATTATTGTCGGTCCATCGGTCACGCTGCCTTGACGCCGCTCAGATCAGACAGCCCGCGGCGGCAGCAGGTACAGCGTCATCGCAAAGATCAGGTAGACCATCAGCACCAGCACGCCGACGAACCAGGTCGAACGCCCGCCGTTGGTGACGAAGGCGGCCGTGATGGTGGCGATCAGCACCATCACCACCGCGCCGGGCCAGAACTGCAGATCCATCGGCGACGGGCCGATCAGGTAGCTCAGCAGCACCAGCACCGGCGCGACGAACAGGGCGATCTGCGACGCGCTGCCCAGCGCGATGCCCACGCTCAGGTCGAGCCGGTTCTTGCGCGCGCCAGAGAAGGCCGAGGCCATCTCCGCCGCGCCGCCGACCAGCGCCACGACGATGAAGCCGACGAAGGCCGGCGTCATGCCCAGGTCCTCGGCCGCCTTCTGCACCGATTCGACGAAGACCTCGCTGACCAGCGCCACCAGCACCGTGACGCCGGCCAGCGTGGCCAGCGCCAGGCCGATCGGCCAGGGCGCTTCGCCGCCTGCTTCGTCATGCACCGCGCTGGCGAACTCGGTGCGGTGGGTCTTCAGCGAGAACAGCATGCTCAAGCCATAGGCGACGATCAGCAGCACGGCCAGGCCCAGGCTCAGCGTCTGCACGAAGGCGGTGTTTGCGGCGGCGTCGGCCGCAACGACCACCGACGGAACCAGCAGCGCCACCGTGGCCAGGAACAGCAGCCCGGCCTGCATGCGCGCACTGACGCGGTTGAATTCCTGCACATGGTGCTTGAGCCCGCCGAGCAGGAAGGATGCGCCCAGCATGAACAGCGTGTTGGTGACGATGGCGCCGGCGATCGAGGCCTTGACCAGCGTGTATTGGCCGGCAGCCAAGGCGGTGAGCGCAATGACCAGTTCGGTCAGGTTGCCCAGCGTGGCATTGAGCAGCCCGCCGGCGGCGTCGCCGGTTTTGGCCGCCACCGATTCGGTGGCATGGCTCAGCAATGCGGCCAGCGGCACGATGGCCAGCACCGACAGCACGAACAGCAGCGTGTGCGCCTCGGGCTTCAGCCGGGCAGCGGCAAACACCGCGGGCACGAAGACCAGCAGCCAGAGCAGCGGGTTGCGGCGCACTTCATGGAGCAGGGGGTTCATGGGTGTCCTGGGGATGGCCGATCCGGTGCGGGCGCGATGAGGGCTGGCGGATATTGCCCCGAAGCGACTGACGCGAATTGCGCGCCATCAACCCAGCAACCTGCCTAGAGCTTAGATTCCCGCCCTATGGCGACGTCACCCCGCTGGACATGGTGCAGTTGCGCCCGACCCTTCAAAGCCAGGATCGCACTGGAATGCTTCAGCCGGAGTCGCAGCACCGGCGGCCCAGGGACGGCCGGATGAGCGTGACGCCGAGCTTCCCGCGTCGCGGTGGCATGGCCTGGCGCTTCGCCGCCAATGTGTTCATCGGCTCGACGTTGGTGTGGGTCGTGCTGCGTGAAATCGGCGGGGTGAGTCCGGTCTGGGCGATCGCGGCCATGGTCGCGTCGACCGACCCGCAGATGGACGTGGCAGCGCGCATGTTCAGGAGCCGCATCGTCAACGTGCTCGTCGGCGCCGCGGTGGGTCTGGTGTTCATGCTCGTCGGCGGATCCAGTGAATGGTCGCTGCCCTTCGCACTGGCGGCCACCGTGCTGATTTCGTCGTATCTGGTGCGGATCCCGACGATGTGGCGACAGGCGCCGATCACTGCGGCCCTGGTCATCGCCTCGGGGCTGTCGCATCAATCGAAGTTCGCCGGCATCGAGCTCGGCTTGACCAAGGTCACCGAAGTGCTGTTCGGCTGCGTCGTCGGCCTGACGGTCAGCGCGTTGATGGCGCGGGTCTGGCCGCTGCCCGGGCTGGCCGCGACCGCGCCGTATGGAAGCGAGTAGGCGTGTGCCACGCACCATGGCGTCTAAAGGGAAATCACCATGAACGACCCCAAGCCCAGTGAACTGTCCAATCCCAGCCTCGAGCGGCGCCTGCTCGACGTGCTGATCCGCGCCGGCCTGATCCTGGCGCTGGTGATGCTGTGCTACCGGGTGCTCTCGCCCTTCCTCGTGCTGATGGTCTGGGCGTTGATCCTGGCGATCACCATGTATCCGCTGCACCAGTGGCTGGCCGGCAGGATGGGCGGGCGCACGGGCTGGGCGGCGACGCTGATCACCGTGCTCGGTGTCGTGCTGATCGTCACGCCCACGGCCGTGCTGCTGGGTTCGATCGGCGATTCGGTGCATCGCCTGGTCGACCAGGTGCAGCACAACACGCTGCAGATTCCGCCGCCCGATCCGGGCGTCGCCGCATGGCCGCTGGTCGGCCCGCAGGTCCACGCCACCTGGCAGCTCGCGCACGACGACCTGCCCGCTCTGGTCAAAAGCCTGCAACCGAAGGTCGGTGAGCTGACCAAGTCGGCGTTGTCCATGGTGGCCAGTATCGGCGGCGGCATCCTCGGATTTGTCGCCGCCTTTGTCATCGCCGGCATCATCATGGCCTTCGGGGCGGGCAGCGACCGCGCCAGCCATGCGATCTTCGCGCGCATCGTCGGTTACGAGCGTGGCGACAAGTTCACCGCGCTGGCGGTGGCAACGATCCGCTCGGTCGCCCTGGGCGTAATCGGCATCGCCTTCATCCAGGCCATCCTGGTCGGCCTGTGCCTGCTTGCCGCCGGCGTGCCGCTGGCCGGCGTGCTGGCGATCGTCGTGCTCGTGCTCGGCATCGCACAGGTGCCGGCGCTGCTCGTCACGCTGCCGGTGATTGCCTATCTTTGGATGAGCGGCGGCTACGGCACCGGCGAGGCCGCGCTCTACTCGGTGCTGCTGTTCGTCGCCGGCATGGCCGACAACGTGCTCAAGCCGCTGCTGCTCGGCCGCGGCGTCGACGCGCCGATGCCGGTGATCCTGCTGGGCGCGCTCGGCGGCATGGCGGCCGGCGGCATCCTCGGCCTGTTCGTCGGTTCGGTGCTGCTGGCGCTGGGCTACCAGATCTTCATGGGCTGGGTGGCGGCCAACCCCGAGGCGAAACCGCCGCTGGGCGGTGGCGGCGACACCAAGGCGGACTGACGCCGCGTGGGCCAATCGAACATCAAACGCCGTCTCCCGATCCTTGTGCTCGTCGCCGTCATCGGGCTGTCGACCGGCTGCGCGGCGCCGCCGCTGCCGGCCGACCGCGTCGAGTCGCAGTCGGTGACCGACATCGAGCAGACTCGGCTGGGCCAGGCGATGGCGCAGCGGCTGTCGGAGCATCGCGTGGCCACGCTTCCAGGTCGGCTTCCTGGCCGGCCTGCCGATGGACCGGTTGCTTTGACCTGCGTAGCCCGGGAGAAACAGGCGCGTCAGTAAGGCGATCGATGACGATGTACTGCGGCTGGTAGCACGTGCTGCCGGACTGCGAGGCGCTCGCCGTGTCGGTCGATCCGGCGCGCTGAGCCGAACGCCGCCGGTCGCAGCCGGTGCGTCAACGGCCCATGCGGCGGTTGTACGCGGCCAGCCAGCGGTCGCCGAGCGTCGGGTTGCTTTCCTTCGAAGCCGGCGCGCTGAAGCTCACCTTCAGGCTGCCGTCGGCCTGCGGCCTGAGCTCGATCGTCACGGCCGCGCCGGCCTTGCTGCCGGTGATGCGGCCGGTGCCACGGTCGGCATTGCTGATCTGGATCCCGGCGTCGGCAGCGGCACCGAGCGCGGCGTCCCAGGACCGATCGAAGCTCGCTGGCGTCGACACGGTGGTCGGATACGCGGTGGGGTAAGGCGCGACAACGCAGCCGGCCAGCAGCGCGAGCACGCTGGCGAGAACAAGGCGCAACCAATGGGTCATGATGTACAGAGCCGGGCGACAGGGGTCCCATCGTAGCGCCGTACCCATGGGCGCAGCGCAAGGATCGACACATCCATCGCACGCGAGAACGGCGGCATGCCCAGCGTTCGTTGGCCAACAGCATCGATACGCGGCAGTGGCGCTGCACGGCATTTGCGGACACTTGCTGGACATTTGCGGACAATGGCAGCCTCTTTCCGTCGCAAATGAACATGAGATCGATCGACCCGTCATTGGCCGACCGGCCACGGCCGAGACCGGGTGTCGCCACTCGGAATGCCACCGTGCGCATCAGCACCGTTCTCGCGATTCCCGACGTCCTGCGCAGCCTGGGCGCCGATCCGGCCGAAGTGCTCGCCGAACAGGCGCTCGAACCCTCGTTGTTCGACAGCCCGGACAACCGCATCTCGCAGGCGGCGCGCAGCCGCCTGCTCGCGCATTGCGCGGACCGGACCGGCTGCCCGCACTTCGGCCTGCTGGTGTGCCAGCAAGTCGGGCTGAGTTCGCTCGGGCTCGTCGGTCTGCTGGCGAAGTACTCGACGGACGTGGCCACTGCGCTGCGCAGCATCGCTCGGTTCGTTCATCTCCACAGCCGCGGCGTGGGCTTGGACCTGGCGATCGACGGCGAGCGCTCGGTGCTCACTCTGGGCCTGCCAGACTTAGTGGCCACGGAACATCTCGGTGACGGTGGCACGGCCATACTGCTGAACATCATGCGCGACCTGTGCGGCCGCAACTGGGTACCCGCCGAGGCCTTCTTCGCCCACCGCCGGCCCGAGGACGTCGAGCCGTATCGCCGCATCTTTGGCGCCACGCTGCGTTTCGACGCCCAGAACTACGGGCTGGTGTTCGCCACGCGCTGGCTGGAGCGGCAACTGCCCGATGTCGACCCCGACTTGAGCCGCCTGTTGCAGCAACAGATCGACGCGCTCGAAGCCAGGCATGGCGATGACTTTCCGGTACAGGTGCGCAGCGTCCTGCAGTCGGCGCTGATGACGGGCGACGCCAGCGCCGACCGCGTCGCGGCGCTGTTCTCGATGCACAGCCGCACGCTGCATCGCCATCTGGCCGGCTTCGGCACCAGCTTTCGCGAACTCGTCGACGACACGCGCTTCGAAATCGCCCGGCAGATGCTCGTGGATTCGGCGCTGGACGTGCGCCTCATCGCCGACATGCTGGGTTATGCCGACCCCAGCGCCTTCACGCGCGCATTCCGGCGCTGGAGCGGCACCACGCCCGCGCTCTGGCGCAGCGAAGGTACTGCCCGCAGGCGACGGCCGCGGTGACCGGATGCAGCCCCGGATGGCGGCCGATCCACTGTCGCGAAATGTCAAGCGGGCGTCCGCGGAAGCCGAGCCGCATCGCTGCCCGGCCGCGATACTCACGTCGGCTGCGGAGGCACCGGGTGCCGACCGTTGGCCGTTGGTCCGGACCCTCCGTGACCCCGTTGTCCACCCTGGAGAAGCCTTGATGACCGCAAAATCGAAACTGGCCTTCGTGCTGCTTGCCACCGTTCTTTCCGCGCCGGCGCTGGCGCAGCAACCCGGCCCGTCCGGCGCAACGGCCATCATCAGCGAGCCGGGCAAGGCCACGGCCGCGCGCACGGTGGAGGTGTCCGCGCAGGTGGTCGGCATCGACAAGGCCAAGCGCACGCTGACGCTGAAAGGGCCGAAGGGCGAAGTCGTCGACGTGGTCGCCAGCGACGAGGTCAAGCGCTTCGACGAGATCAAGGTCGGCGACTCGATTCTCGCCCGCTACATCGAGGCGCTGACGCTGGAACTGAAGAAGACACGCGTCGCAGCCGGTGACGTCAAGGTGCGCGAGGAGCTGGCGCGGTCGAAGCCGGGCGAGCAGCCGGCGGGGCTCGGTGCGCGCCAGATCAGCGCCATCGCCGATGTCGTCGCCGTGGATCCGGCGAAGAGCACGATCACGATCAAGGGGCCGAGCGGCAACCTGACGACGCTGAACGTGCAGAACCCGGATCAGTTCAAGGTCGTCAAGAAGGGCGACCAGATCGAGGTCAACTACACCCAGGCGCTGGCGGTGAGTCTCGAGCCGGCGCCGCCGGCAGCGGCGAAGAAGTAGTGGCCGTGTCGTGCCGGAGCGCTGCGGGCCGGCATTGATCCAGCGCAAATCCAGCGGCTGGGCGGTGGCGGAGCATCGAAGCCCATGGGAACCAGAATGAGGTCGAACGCGATCCGGTGCGCCGGAAGCATGAGCGGTCGTCCGTCTGGATCGAGGCCATGACGACGCCGAGTGCGCACTCGCCATTGGATAAGGCAGGCGCCTCCACGCTGCGCTTCGACCTGGTCGCCGGCCTCACCGCAGCCGCGGTGGTGCTGCCGAAGGCGATGGCCTACGCCACCGTGGCCGGCCTGCCGGCCGCGGTGGGCCTGTACACCGCGCTGGTGCCGATGGTCATCTACGCGCTGCTCGGCAGCTCGCGCGTGCTCAGCGTCAGCTCGACCACGACACTGGCCATCCTGGCCGGCACGCAGCTCGGCGTAGTCGTGCCCGACGGCGACCCGGCCAAACTGCTCATCGCCACGGCCACGCTGGCGCTGCTGGTCGGCGTGATGCTGGTGGCGGCCGCCGTGCTGCGCCTGGGCTTCGTCGCCAACTTCATCTCCACGCCCGTGCTCACCGGCTTCAAGGCCGGCATCGGCCTGGTGATCGTGCTCGACCAGGTGCCCAAGCTGCTCGGCATCCACATCGACAAGCACGGCTTCTTTGCCGACATCGTCAGCGTTGTGCAGCACCTGCCTCAGACCTCGCTGCTAACGTTCGCGCTCGCGCTGGCCACCTTCGCCGTGTTGATCGGCATGGAACGGATGTGGCCGCATTCGCCGGCACCGCTGGTCGCCGTGGCCGGCGGCATCGCCGCGTCGTGGCTGCTTGGCCTGCAGGCGCAGGGCGTCGGCATCGTCGGCCTGATCCCGCAGGGCCTGCCGGCGTTGACGCTGCCCGACCCCGGCCTGATCGCCGCCCTGGCCCCTGGCGCCTTGGGCATCGCGCTGATGAGCTTCACCGAGTCGATCGCGGCCGGTCGGGCGTTCGCGAAGCCCTCGGACCCGCCGATCAACGCCAACCGCGAGCTGGTCGCCACCGGAGCGGCCAACATCGGCGGCGCGCTGCTGGGTGCGATGCCGGCCGGCGGCGGCACCTCCCAGTCGGCGGTGGTCAGCGCCGCGGGCGGGCGCTCGCAGAAGGCCTCGCTCGTCACCGCTGCGGCCGCGTTGGCGACGATGTTGCTGCTGGCGCCGGCACTCGGCCTGCTGCCCAACGCGGTGCTGGCGGCGATCGTCATCGTCTATTCGGTCGGGCTGATCGAGCCGGCGGAGTTCCGCGCCATCCGCAGCGTGCGCACGATGGAATTCCGCTGGGCGCTGGTGGCCTGCGCCGGCGTGCTGGTGTTCGGCACGCTGCAGGGCATCGTCGTCGCGATCATCGTGTCGATGGTTGGGCTGGCCAGCCAGGCCGCGCACCCCCGCGTCTCGGTCATCGGCCGCAAGCGCGGCGCCGATGTGTTGCGCCCGCTGTCGGGCGAACACCCCGACGACGAAACCTTCGAGGGCCTGCTGGTCGTGCGGCCCGAAGGGCGGCTGTTCTTCGTCAACGCGCGCAGCGTCGGCGAGCAGATCGAGGCGCTGGTCACGCAGCACGCGCCGCGCGTGCTGGTGCTCGACCTGAGCCGCGTGCCCGACATCGAGTATTCGGCGCTGCAGGCGTTGATCGAAGGTGAGAAGAAGATGGCCGAACGCGGCGTCACGCTGTGGCTGGCCGGGCTGAACCCGAGCGTGCTCGAGGTCGTGCGCCACGCCGGCTTCGACCGGCATCTCGGTACCGGGCGCATGTTCTTCAATGCCCGTGCGGCGATTGCGCATCATCAGGGACAGCCGTCCGCGGGCCATCCATCGGATTCGGACTGAAGAGGGGAGCGACCATGGCCGAGATCAAGCCCCGTTGGGAATGGCGTTCGTTCGGCGAGCGCTTCGGGCCGGCAGAGGCGCATGTCGCGTCGCTGTCGCCGACCGGCGTGCAGGACAGCGACGAGGTCTACCTGCTGTCCGGCGCGGGCGCGAACGTCAAGGTGCGCGATGCGCTGATGGACATCAAGGTGCTGCGCGAGGTCAATGCCGACGGGCTCGAGCAGTGGACGCCGGTGCTGAAGGCCGCCTTCCCGCTGCCCGCCGCTGTGCTGGCGCAGGTGCTGCAGGCGCTGGGCCTGCCGCTGCCCGACCCGCTGCCCGAGGCGCTCACGCAGGACGACTTCATGGCCTGCTTCGCCGCGCCGGGCGGGCCGGTGCGCGCCGTGCCGGTGCACAAGCGCCGCGTGCGCTACATCATCGGCGGCTGCACGGCCGAGCTGTCCGAGGTGACGGCCTCCGGAAGGAGCACACGCACGCTGGCGGTGGAGTCCGAGGATGCGGCCGCAGTGACCGCCGCGGTGCGCGGCCTCGGCCTGGGTGCTTGGGTCAACACCAGCTATCCGCGCGGCCTGGCGGCGCTGGTCGACGGCACGGCGGAGCGTTTTGCGGTGGTCGATGCCGGCACCAATTCGATCAAGTTCATCGTCGCTGAAGCGACTGCGGGCGGCGCTTGGCGCACGCTCGTCGACCGCGCCGAGATCACGCGCCTGGGCGAAGGCCTGAGCGCCGGCGGCGCGATCCTCGACAGCGCGCGTGACCGCGCCGTCGCGGCCGTCGCCGACATGGCCGACGAGGCGCGGCGCCTCGGTGTGCGTGCCATCGCCGCCGTCGGCACCGCCGGATTGCGCATCGCATCGAACGGCGCGCAGGTTGTCGACGCCGTGCGCGCGCGCAGCGGCGTGGCCATCGAGATCATCTCGGGCGACGAGGAGGCCCGGCTGGCCTTCGTCGCCGCCCGCGCCGGGCTCCGCTTGAACCAGGGCACGCTGTTGATCTTCGACACCGGCGGCGGCAGCTCGCAGTTCACCTTCGGCCATGGCGACATGATCGACGAGCGCTTCAGCGTTGATGTCGGCGCGGTGCGCTACACCGAGCGCTACCGGCTCGACCGCGAGGTGTCGGACCAGACGCTGCGCGAGGCGTTGGCCGCGATCGCCTCCGACCTGTCGCGCCTCGGTGGCCGCACACCACCCGATGCGCTCGCGGCGATGGGCGGGGCGGTGACCAACCTGGCCGCGGTCCGTCACGGCCTGGCGAACTACGACCCCGAAGTCGTGCAGGGCACCGTGCTCGACCGCACCGAGATCGACCGGCAGATCGAGCTGTACCGCACGCAGGATGCCGATGCGCGGCGCCGCATCGTGGGCCTGCAGCCGAAGCGGGCGGAAGTCATCCTGGCCGGCGCCTGCATCGTGCGCACGGTGATGGACAAGCTCGGCAAGCCGCAACTCACCGTCAGCGACCGCGGGTTGCGCCATGGCGTGCTGGCCGAGCGCTTCGGCCGCCCTTGATACGGCCGCACCAGCGGACATCCCGACCCAGGAGAACTCACCATGGCCACCCGAACCCCCACCAAGACCTCCAGCCCCGCGGCGCCCGCGAAGCGCGCGCCCGCGGCCAGGGCCCCTTCGGCGCGCAAGACGCCGAAGGCCGTGCCGACCGAAGTCGCGAAGCCGCTGTCCGGCGAGGACATCTCCAGGATCACGCAGCTCGGCAAGGGCTCCAACAGCATCGAGCTGAAGCTGTCGATTCCGATGGGCGGCCACCGCGCGACGGTCAGGAGCATCGGGCTCGACCCGGTCGAGGCGCAGCCGCGCCAGGCCTTCTACTTCGATACGCCCGACCTGGCGCTGAACCGGGCCGGTGTCGTGCTGCGTGCGCGGCGCATCCAGGGCGGGCGCGCCGACACCGTGGTCAAGCTGCGGCCGGTGGAACCGGACACGATCGACCCCGAACTGCGCCGATCGGCGGCGATGAAGGTCGAGGTGGACGTGATGCCGGGCGGGTTCGTCTGCTCGGCGTCGTTCAAGGGCGTGTGCACCGGGCGGGAGGTGCAGGACGTGGCCGACGGGTCACTGGGGTTGTCGAAGATCTTGTCGAAGGAGCAGCGCGCCTTCTTCAAGCAGCATGCACCGGCCGGCGTGACGCTGGACCAGTTGGTCGTGCTGGGGCCGACCTTCCTGCTCAAGGCCAAGCACCAGCCGAAGAACTTCGACCGCCCGATCACGGTCGAGATGTGGTTCTACCCCGATGGCACGCGCATCCTCGAGGTCTCGACCAAGTGCCTGCCGGAAGAGTTCTTCCAGGTGGGTACCGAGTTCAAGGCCTACCTGGGTGACCAGGGCATCGCGCTCGGCGCGAAGCAGGAGCCGAAGACCAAGACGGCGATCGACTTCTTCGGTGCCATGCTGCGGCAGGTTGCCGGCTGAGCACGCCCGCCTTCATCCGCCCAGCGCGATGACGACGACTTCCACCGCCACGCCGAGCAGGACCATGACCGCTCCCGTGCGCCAGGCCTTCAGCCCGGCATAGCGGCCCCAGGCATAACCGCAGGCGAAGAGCATGGCGATCGCGACCGCGGCCGACACGCGCTTGGCCACGCCCGGGTCGGCGATGAAGACGAAGGGCAGCACCACCGGGAAGGTCGACAGGAACACCAGCAGGAAGACGGCGACCGCCCCCTGCAGGTCGCGGCCAGTCACCCCCGGCCTCGACGTCACCGACGCCGGTTGATCGACGATCCAGCGACGCATGCGCTCGAACTCCGCCGCGCCGAGCACGCGCGAGACGTTGCCGATCTCCTGGCTGATGATGCGATGCGCCTGCGCCGGCTCGGCGGCCTCGCGCACCGCGCGCATCAGCGTGGCCTTGCGAGAGCGGGCGACCAGGTTGCGCAGCACGTACATCACGCCGTCGACGAATCCCCAGGCGATGTTGCAGCCGATCGCGGCCACCAGCATGTCGCGAACCTCGTCGCGGCCGCTGTCGACCACGCTCAAGGTGCCGGTGAAGGTCAGCACCATGAACAGACCGAACAGCACCTCGGAGATGCGATCGATCGGGTCGAGCACGGCGGAACTGCCGGTTTCGGAAGGTGTGTCGGTCATGGGGATTCGGTGCCGTCCAGCCCTGGAGGTTTGCGGAACCCGTCGCGCTGCATATCACTCATGGAGCTTCATCGACACACCGGGCACCAAGAAATTCTAGGGCACCGCTGGCCCAATGACCCTGTCCGGAAATGTCCAGCAAGTGACCACGAATGTCGTACGACGCCCGCGTCTCGAGACGATACTGCTGCCTGCGAACGAATGCCTGAGCGTACCGTCTTTCGCCTTGCATGCGCGGCCGGGCCGCGGCCATGCTTCCTGGCCCCACAATTGCGGGCCCGGCAATCGTTGGGCCGGCACTCACACTAACACCTGACTTTGGAAGGACTGACGATGGGCAAGAAGCGCAAGGACCAGGTCGAAGCACCCGCCGCGCCGGCCGCAGCAACGGCGGCAGTCACGGAGAAGCCTGAGCTGTCGCGCAAGGACTACGACCAGGCCATGAAAAAGCTGCACGTCGAACTGGTCAAGCTGCAGGAATGGGTCGTGCACAAGGGCTTGAAGGTGTGCGTCCTGTTCGAGGGCCGCGATGGCGCCGGCAAGGGCGGCACGATCAAGGCGATCACCGAACGCGTCAGCCCGCGCGTGTTCCGCGTCGTCGCGCTGCCGGCGCCGACCGAACGCGAGAAGAGCCAGATGTACATGCAGCGCTACATCTCGCACCTGCCAGCAGCCGGCGAGGTGGTGATCTTCGACCGCAGCTGGTACAACCGCGCCGGCGTCGAGCGGGTGATGGGCTTCTGCACCGACGAACAGTCCGACGCATTCCTGCGCGCGATCCCGCTGGTCGAGCGGGCCATCGTCGCCTCGGGCGTGGTCCTGTTGAAGTACTGGCTCGAGGTCAACCCCGACGAGCAGACGCGACGGCTGAAGTCGCGCTTCGAGGACGGCCGCAAGATCTGGAAGCTGTCGCCGATGGACCTGAAGTCCTACAGCCGCTGGTACGACTACTCGCGCGCCCGCGATGCGATGTTCGCCGCCAGCGACACCGAGCACGCGCCGTGGTTCGTGGCGCAGTCCGACCGCAAGCGCAACGTGCGCCTGAACATCATCAGCCACCTGCTGAGCAAGCTGCCGTACGAGGAACTGCCGCGCGCGAAAATCGTGCTGCCGAAGCGCCAGAAGCGCGGCGACTACGTCGAGGCCGACCACCCGCTGCGCCTGGTGCCCGAGCTCTATTGACGACGCCCACCGGCGCTGCGCGAGTGATGTCCCATTCGATCGACAAATTCAAAGTCCTCCCACAGGAGAGCGAGATGGCTGGTATGCCGTGGTTTGCTAGAGGCCGGCCCCGGCTGAAAGTGGTGATGATGCTCGGCGTGGTGTCTTGGGCCTTCTTGCTGGCCGCATGCGATAGTGGCAAGGAGGCCGACAAGGCCAAGCCGGCCGCCGCCGCACCGCCGCCGCCCGCGGTGGTGGTTGCCGAGGTCGTGCAGAAGACGGTGCCGATCTACGGCGAGTTCGTCGCCCAGACCGACGCCCGGGAAACGGTGGAGATCCGCGCTCGGGTGCAGGCCTTCCTCGAAGCGCAGCACTTCACTGAGGGCACGATCGTCAAGAAGAACCAGCTGCTGTTCACGTTGGACCGGCGCGAGTTCGAGGCCAAGTTGCAGCAGGCCAAGGCCCAGCTCGAGATCGCGCTGGCCGGGCTCGGCAAGACCGAAACCGACGAGCGGCGCCTGAAGCCGCTGGCCGAGCGCAGGGCCGTGCCGCAGCAGGACTACGACAACGCCGCGGCCAACCTGCTGGCGGCCAAGGCAAACGTGTCGGCCGCCCGCGCCAACGTCGTCTCGGCGGAACTCGACCTGAGCTACACCACGATCCGCGCACCGATCACCGGCCTGATCGGCAAGCGCCTGGTGGCCCCCGGCAACCTCGTCGGCAAGGGCGAAGCCACCTTGCTCGATACGGTGTCGAGCATCGATCCGATCCGCGTCAACGCCACGATCAGCGAAGCCGAATACCTGCGTTTCTTTGCCCAGGCCAAGGAGCAAGGCAAGAGTTCGGCGCCGCTGGAGCTGATTCTGGGCGACGGCAGCATCCATCCGTACCCAGGCAAACTGGTCATCGTCGACCGCGCGGTGGACGAAAAGACCGGCACCTTGACCTTCTCGGCCGAGTTTCCGAACGCCGACGGCCGGCTGCGCCCAGGGCAGTTCGGCCGCATTCGCGCGGTCGTCGAGACGGCCAAGGACGCGCTGCTGGTTCCGAAGCGGGCGGTCCAGGAGATCCAGGGTATGCAGACCGTGCTCGTGGTCGGCGCCGACAACCTGGTCGCGCTGCGCACCATCCAGCCGGGCGAGACCGTCGGCGACCTGCTGATCGTGCGCGAGGGCCTCAAGCCCGGCGAACTGGTGATCGTCGACGGTATCCAGAAGGCCCGGCCCGGCTCCAAGGTCAATCCGACAGCCGCCGCCAGTCCGCCTGCTGCCTCGCAACCCGCGGCGAAAGCCGGGGGGAAATAGTCCATGGCTGATTTCTTCATCCGCCGGCCGATCGTCGCGATCGTCATCGCGATCCTGACCGTGATGCTCGGTCTGGTCACGATCACCGGCCTGTCGGTCGAGCAGTATCCGTTCCTGGCGCCGCCGAACATCCGCGTCACCGCCACCTACCCGGGCGCCTCGGCCGAAGCGGTGGAGCAGTCGGTGGCCACGCCGGTCGAGCAGGAGGTCAACGGCGTCGACCGGCTGATCTACATGAAGTCGTCGAACACCAGCGACGGCCGCATGCAGCTCGACGTCAACTTCGAGGTCGGCACCGACCAGGACATCGCCAACGTGCTGACGCAGAACCGCGTCTCCGCGGCGCAGGCGCGGCTGCCGGTCGAAGTCACGCAGCAGGGCGTGACGGTGAAGAAGCAGAGCCCCAGCATCCTGATGGTGATCTCGATCTTCTCGCCGACCGATGCGTACGACGCCAATTTCCTGATCAACTACGCCGGCATCAACCTGCGCGACCAGTTGCTGCGCATTCCGGGCATCGCCCAGGTCGACCTGTTCGGCGGCACCGACTACGGCATGCGCATCTGGTTCCGGCCCGACCGGCTGGCCAAGCTGGGCCTGACGCCGGCCGACGTGATCAACGCCATCAAGGAGCAGAACCTGCAGGCGCCCACCGGCAAGGTCGGCGCCGCGCCCACACCGAAGGACCAGCAGTTCACCAACACGGTCAACGCGCCCGGCCGGCTGGTCACGCCGGAGGAGTTCGAAAACATCATCATCCGGCAGAGCGAGACCGGCGCGGTGGTGCGCATCAAGGACATCGGCCGTGCCGAACTCGGCTCGCAGGACTACAACGCCTTCGGGCGGCTGAACGGCAAGCCGGCCGGCGCGATGGCGGTCTACCTGCTGCCCGGCGCGAACCAGCTCAAGGCGGCCGAGACGATCTACGCCACGATGGAAAAGACGAAGGCCATTTTCCCGCCGGGCATGGACTACAAGATCGTCTACGACACCACGCCGGCGGTGGAGGCGTCGATCGAAAGCATCGTGCACACCTTCGTCGAGGCGCTGGTCCTGGTGACGCTGGTGGTCTTCATCTTCCTGCAGAACATCCGCGCCACGATCATCCCGTTGATCACCATCCCGGTGTCGCTGATCGGCACCTTCATCTTCTTTCCGATGCTCGGGTTTTCGGTCAACACGCTGTCGATGTTCGGCCTGGTGCTGGCCATCGGCATCGTGGTCGACGACGCCATCGTCGTGGTCGAGGCGGTGATCCACCACCTCGAGCACGGCATGAGTCCGAAGGAGGCGACGATCCAGGCGATGAAAGAGGTCTCGGCGCCGGTGATCGGCATCGCGCTGATCCTGTCGGCGGTGTTCATCCCTGTGGCCATGCTCGGCGGGCTGGTCGGCAGCATGTACAAGCAGTTCGCGCTGACCATTGCGATCTCGGTGCTGCTGTCGGCCTTCTTTGCGCTGTCGCTGACCCCCGCGCTGTGCGCGATGCTGCTGAAAGCCCCCAAGCCGATGCGTGGCCCGCTGGGCAGCTTCTTCAAGGGCTTCAACAAGGCCTTCGACGTCGGCACCAAGGGTTACGTGAAGGTGTCGCGCCTGCTCGTGCGCCGGTCGCTGCTGACGATCGGCATCGTCGTCGCGGTGGCGCTCGGGGCCAGCCTGTTCGCACGCGTGCTGCCGGCCGGCTTCATTCCGGACGAGGACCAGGGCATCTTCGGCGTCAACGTGCAGCTTCCCCCTGGGGCGTCGCTGGAGCGCACCAGCCTCGTGCTGAAGAAGATCGAGGACATCCTCGCCAAGACCGACGGACTCGACTCGTTCCAGACCGTCGGTGGCTACGGGGCGGTGACCAGCACCTACCAGCCGAACTACGGCACGATCTTCGTGCGCATGAAGCCCTGGGCGGATCGCAAGACTGCGGCGCTGCACGTCAACGGCATCATGGGGGGGCTGCGGCCGCAGTTCGCGGCGATCCCCGAAGCCGTGATCTTCCCGTTCAACATCCCGACCCTGTCCGGCTTCGGTGCAGCCTCGGGCTTCAACTTCCTGCTGCAGGACCGCAGCGGCTCGATGACGATCGCGCAGCTCGGCGAGCAGACACAGAAGTTCCTGGCCGCGGCCCGGCAGCGGCCTGAGCTGGGCACGGTGTTCACCTCCTTCGACCCGAACTACCCGCAGATCAAGGTCGAGCTCGACCGCGAGAAGGCGCGCACGCTCGGCGTGCCGGTCAACGAGGTCTTCCAGGCCCTGTCGACCGCGCTGGGCGGCTCGTACGTCAACGACTTCAACCGTTTCGGGCGGCTGTATCGCGTGTACGCGCAGGCCGAAGCCGAGACCCGACTGAAGGCCGAGGACATCGGCAAGATCTACGTGCGCTCGAAGACAACAAACGAAATGGTGCCGCTGTCGACGCTGGTGACGATCCGCGACGTCGTCGGTGCCGAGCTGACGACGCGCTTCAACCTGCAGCGCTCGGCCGAGATCCAGGGCTCGCCGGCGCCCGGCTTCACCTCGGGGCAGGCGTTGGCCGCGCTGGAGCAGGTGTTCGCCGAGACGATGCCGGCGGAGATGGGCTTCGCCTTCTCGTCGATGTCCTACCAGGAGAAGATCGCCCCGCCGGCAGGGCCGACCTTCATCATGGCGATCGTCTGCGTGTTCCTGCTGCTGGCGGCGCTGTACGAGAGCTGGCGGCTGCCGTGGGCCGTGCTGCTCGGCTCGCCGCTGGTGGCACTGGGCGCCTTCTTCGGCGTCTGGCTGATGGGCTTCGACAACAACGTCTACGTGCAAATCGGCCTGGTGATGCTGATCGGCCTGGCGGCGAAGAACGCGATCCTGATCGTCGAGTTCGCCAAGGCCAAGCACGAGGAAGGGTCGTCGCTCGAAGAGGCGGCGCTGGAGTCGGCGCGGCTGCGCTTCCGGCCGATCCTGATGACGGCCTTCGCCTTCATCCTCGGCGTGGTGCCGCTGATGCTGGCCACCGGCGCGGGTGCCGGTGCGCAGAACGTCATGGGCACGGGGGTGTTCTGGGGCATGCTGGTCGCCACCGCGCTGGGCGTGTTCATCATCCCCGGCAACTACACCTTCGTCGAAGGCCTCGGCCGGCGCAAGAAGAAGGCGCAGGCGACGCCGCCGGCCGTGCCCGCAGAGCAAGGAGCCGATTGAGATGAGCCGCCGCCAGACACTGCTGCTCTGCGCTGCCGCCTGCATCGCCGCCGGCTGCACGACCGTGGGCCCCGACTACAGCCGGCCCGAACCCGGGCTGCCGTCGGCCTATCGCGGTGCCGATGCCGCGGCGCCGACAGGCGCCAGCGACCCGAGCTTCGGCGCGCTGCAGTGGTGGAGCGTGTTTCCCGATCCGGACCTGCAGGCGCTGATCCGCACGGCGCTGGAGCAGAACTACGACCTGCGCGTGGCCGTGCAGCGCATCGCGCAGGCAAGGGCCCAGGTCACCGTGGCCGGCTCGCTGCCGTATCCCACGGTCGGCGGCGCGCTCAGCGCCCCTTACACGAGCTACTCGAGTTCGGACCTGCCACCCGGCGCGGCCGACAACAGCTTCATGCCGCAGGTCGGGCTCGGCGCAGCCTGGGAGATCGACTTCTGGGGCAAGTTCAAGCGCAACTCCGAATCGGCGTGGGCCGAGCTGCTGGCCGCCGAGGACGCGCGCTACGCGGTCATGGCGACACTGGTCTCGGATGTCGGCCAGGCCTATCTGACCCTGCGCGCGCTGGACCTGACGCTGGAAATCTCCAGGCGCACGGTGAGTTCGCGCACGCAGTCGGTCGACTTGGTGCAGGCCCGGCTCGACGGCGGCGTGGCCGGCATTCTCGACCTGCGCCAGGCCGAGACGCTGTACTACACCGCGACCAAGACCATCCCCGAGTTCCAGCGCCAGATCGAAGAGACCGAGAACCGCATCAACGTGCTGCTCGGGCGCAACCCCGGGCCGATCCCGCGCGGCCGGCCGCTCGACCAGCAGGTGGCCGCACCGGCCTTGCCCACCGGGCTGCCGCTGGATCTGCTGACGCGCCGGCCCGACATCCGCGAGGCCGAGCAGCGCTTGATCTCGGCGAACGCGCAGATCGGCGTGGCCAAGGCCGACCTGTATCCGCGGGTCACGATCTCCGGCTTCGGCGGGGTGGGCACGGCAACGGTCAGCGGTTCGAACTTCGGGCCGTACTGGATCCTCAGTGTGTTGCCGGAAATCAGCGTGCCGATCTTCAACATGGGCCGGCTTCAGGCCAACGTCGACTTCAACGAGGCCGAGGCAAAGGCGGCCGGGCTGCGCTACCAGCAGACGCTGCGGCAGGCACTGCGCGAAGTGTCGGATGCGCTGGTCGCGATCCGTAAGCGGCAGGAGTTTCGGCAGCAGCAGGAACTGCTCGTGAAAACGCTGTCGGATGCCAGCGAGGTCGCCAAGCTGCGCTACGAGGGCGGCGTGTCCAGCTACCTGGAGGTGCTGGACACCGAACGGCAGTACTTCGACGCCGAGATTGCGCTGGTCGAGGCCAAGCGCGACGAATCGCTGAGCGTGGTCCAGCTCTACCGCGCGCTGGGCGGCGGGTGGCCGAGCGAACCCTCGGCGACCGCTGCGCCGCCGCGGCTGGCGGCAGCGGCAACCCCTCGGTGACGCCGGCGGACCTGGACGCCGAACTGGCGGGTCACGGCCGCCTCACAGCCCGGCCCCCCAGCGGACCTGCCACGCCAGCCCGATCAGGTCGAAGTCGTTGCCGGTGCGCGCCGCCACACCGCTGCTGGCGTAGACCTTGATCGAGTTGAAGCGGTCCACCGGGAAGGTCAGCGTGCCACCCAGCCGCCAGTTCTGCTGCAGGTCGTTGTTCAGCCTGCCATCGATCGTCGTGCGGCCGCCGCCGAAGTAAGTGACGTCGAACGAACCCCAGATGCCCGAGCGGGCGCTGTAGATCGCGTGACCCTCCACCGAATAGAGCGGATCCTGCGAACGGGTGCTGCCGTTGAAGAAGTCGTCGTTGGTCGTGTACAGCGTGACCGCGGCCGCGGCCTCGAAGGTCCAGGGCCCGATCGCCTTGGAGATGCCCACCTCGGGCTTGAAGGACCAGCGGTTAGTGCCGAGGTTGACCAGCCGGCTGTTGTCGTAGTTGCCCAGCGGTGCGGTCACGCGCAGGCTCGCGCCGACGATCAGGTCCTGCTCGTAGCTGGCGAAGTCCTTCAGCGACAGCGCCGGCGCGCCGCAGAGGTTGACCGACAGCTTGACCAGGGGATCGCCCAGGCCGGTGACGTCGCGCTGGATCGGCTGCCCCGCGTAATCGACCGTCCCGGTCAGGCTGCTCAACGGGATGGCGACATTGAGTTTGGCCGACTGGCCCCGGATATCGAGCACCCGTCCGTAGGCCAGGATCGCGCTCGACATGTTCAGCTGCGGGTCGGTCACCGGCAGGGCGCCGTCGAAGGCCAGGCCGCCGCGCGTGTAGGCATAGCCGGTCACCAGGAAATTCAGGCCCACCGGCGCGTTGGAGTACGAGCGCGGCTCCATGTCCTGCGCATGCGCCGCAGAAGCCACGCCGACTGCGAGCAAGGCGACGACGCTCGTCGAGCAGAGGGCGCGGCAGACCCGGGGGGCGGATCCCTTCAGCGAACCCAACAATGCGTGCAACCACACGGAAAGTCGTCGAGAGGAGATCACTGCGGCGTCGCGATCCGCACGCCCCTCGGTCTGAGCCTAGTCCTTCAGCCGCGTGATCTTGTTGCCCTGCAGCCCCAAGCCAGCCATCAGGCCCTTCTGGCCGAAGATGAAGGCATAGATGTCGTCCTTGACGGTCGTCGTGGTCATCGTCTTGGCCTTGCCCTCGTCAACGACCACCACGCTCGGCCCGACACCGACCTCGAAACCCTCGTTGGCGCCGAGTGCGCCAACGGCCTTGTCGTTCATCAGGAACATTGCATAGCCGAACTGCTGCGCACCGGCCTGCAGCCCGTAGGAAGCGCCGCTGGTGTTGTAGTAGCCGGCGACCTTGCCGCCTTTGAAGAGCACGCCGTCGCCGTACTGCCCACCGACGCCGAAGCCGGCCTTGGTGATCTTCGGGAACACCAACACCGCCGAGGCCGAGCCAGACAGCGACTTCGCCGCGGGTACGGTGGACGTCAGCTTCTGCAGCGCGGTGCGTGCGTCACGCTCCAGGGCGCCACGATCGGCGGCCGATGCGGCCATGGGCAAAAGGGCAGAGCACAGCGTGATGATGCACAGGCGCCGAGAGGGTGAAGAACGCAGGGGGTTCATGGCGTGTCCTTCGATGTTTGGAATGAGGGCAATGGTGTGGTACGTGGCACCATTGAGCGTTGAAATCATGGACGGTGAACTGCAACCCTTCACTCACCTTTAATAAATATTGCGCAGGGTGGTGACTTCGGCGCGTGAGCCTACGATCGATCTTGATTTGGCGCAAGGCTGCGATGCATCGAAGCGTCCCAGCGCCACCTCGCTACATAGGATCAAGATTGTC
>Ga0316613_10000817_pt1 | contig 22843 bp, 16 predicted proteins | sample OWC_soil_day10_C_2_FD_207647 | JGI IMG/M metagenome (GOLD analysis project Ga0316613, IMG submission 207647) | Wetland soil microbial communities from Old Woman Creek delta, Ohio, United States - OWC_soil_day10_CT_b | ecosystem: Environmental > Terrestrial > Soil > Wetlands | place: USA: Ohio...
TCGAGGTTAATATTTGGACAGTAAATAGTGGAAAAGATATACGAAAATTTTGTGATTGGGGTATAAATGGGATCATTACTAACAAGCCGGATCTAGGAAGTGAGATAAGAGATGATAAGTAATTTGCAAAAGGAATGTCTGTTTGCTTTTAACATATGGGACGTTAATTCGGCAAAAGCAATAATAGATGCTGCAGCTGAACGGAATAAGAATGTTATTTTACAGACATCTCCCGGTATTTACAAGGACATGGACGTGAAAGAGACAAGAGCGTTCGTCAAAAGCTATGCAGAGAGAAAGAAAATCAATGTTTATCTGCACTTGGACCACTGTAAAGATTTGACTGTAATTGAAGATGCCATTTCCATGGAATGGGACTCGGTTATGATAGATGCTTCTGATTTAAGTTTACATGAAAACATACAGAAAACGAACCAGGTTATTCAAATGGCTCATAAAAGAAATGTTTTGGTGGAAGCAGAAATTGGACAGATAAAAGGTACCGAAGATAATATAGATATGCAGGAAAATCGTATATCAAGCAGGCAGGATATAAAAAGGTTTCTGATAGAAACAGATATTGATATGCTTGCTGTAGCATTTGGCAATGCTCATGGTATGTATAAAGGCAGACCAAAGCTTGATTACAATCTGATTAATTATGTAGCGCTGATTTCAAATATTCCGTTTGTCGTACATGGGGGCAGCGGTCTGGCAGATGAGGAAATTCGCAAATTATCTCGACTAGAGAATGTTAAAAAAATTAATATATCTACAGAAGTTAAACTGGCTTATAGAAAAGGTATTTTAATATCATTGGAAAACAGGCTGTTGGAAGAGGAGGGATTTCAGGCATCCCTTGTAGAGCAGTCAATTTATGAAGCTATTTATCAGATGGCATTTTATAAGCTGGGAATTATCATATAAAAAAAGGACAAAAGCAATGAAAAATGTGATGGTTATCAATATGGGGCTGAAGAGCATAAGGTGTATCATTTTTAATGAAAATGGGATGAAATTATTTAATGAAGCGATCCCCATAAAGACAGCTATCAGTGCAGATAAAGTTGAACAGGATCCGAAGGAATGGTGGCAAAGCGCAGAGAATCTGATTGGAAGAGCGGCCTGTGAATGCAAGGCTATATGTATTGATTATATAACCGTTACGGCCTCTGCTTCTTGTCTCGTCTGCGTAGACAAAGCAGGAAATCCTCTTATGAGGGCATTGATGATTTCGGATAAAAGGGCAGAAGAAGAGAGCCAATATATTTCTCAGCTGGACGAATTTAAAAAGGTATATGAGGAAACCTTATTGGATATGACTGCCAGCCTTATGCTTCCCCGAATATTATGGGTAAAAAGAAATATGCCTGAAATATTTCGTGAGACGGACAAATTTTTATCACCAAATGATTTTATGCTGTATAAACTAAGCGGTTTGTATGCCACAGATTATTTTAACGCCATAAAATATCATTATAATCCAGAAAAAAGGTGTTTTCCAGAAAGGCTGTTAGATACTCTTGGGGTCGCTGAACAGAGGCTGCCCTGTGTAATGAATCCCGGAGATACCGTGGGTAGAATCACTGCGGAGTTAGCGGAAAAGCTGGGTATAAGTAAGAATGCAGAAGTTGTAATTTCCTCTTACGATGCGATATGCTCCTTCATCGGGAGTGGAGCAGCAGAAGATGGTGAAGCGAGTGATGTGTCAGGAACGGTAACAGTATTACGAGCCTTGTCAAGAGACAGAAGCCTTCATAACAATCCTTTGATCTATAACCTGCCTCTTTATAAGGAAAATGCTAATATTATTGGTGGCAGTAATAATCTGGGCGGCGGTTTGATTGAGTGGGTAAAGCAATGTTATTATCAGAATGAAATCTATCCTTACGAAGTAATGGAGAAGGAAGCCGGAGAATCTGTTCTGGGAGCAAAAGGATTAATATTTCTTCCTTACCTTTTGGGTGAGCGTGCTCCTATTTGGGATGATAATGCACGCGGGGTGTTTTTTGGTATAGAGAGAATGCACACTAGAAAGGACATGACCAGAGCTGTATTTGAGAGTACAGGTTTTATCGACATGGATATGATAGCTGCAATCGAACAAACAGGAATTGAAATAAAATCTGTTCGGCTATCTGGCGGACTGGCCAGAATTAATCTGATATCTCAGATAAAGGCGGATATTTTAGGACGGGACGTTCTTGTTTTATCTGAGTTTGAGACTACATCAACTGGAGCAGCTATGATGGTTATGCTGGGAAAAAGCTGTTTTACGGATTTGAGAGAGGCTGCAGATAAATTTGTATCCGTTCGCATGATTATAAAACCAAACATGATTAATCATCAAAAGTACATGTATATGTATGAGCTATATAAAGATACTTATGGGACAGTAAAAGGGTTATATGAAAGAAGAAAGAATTTAATTAGAAAGATGAATGATGACAGAGAAGTTAGAATTGAAAATTTATGAGGTTCTGCTATGAAAGGATTTACTTTAGAAATACCCACAACAATATATTTTGGTAATAATAATGTGGAAGAAGCATTAAATAAGGAAAGCAGATATCTGGCTGGAACTATCATGATAGTCACAACCGGGAAAAGTCTTGTGAGGCTTGGGTATATAAATGACTTGAAAAGGATCATGGACAAACTGCCATATGTGAAAGATACCTTAATATTTGATTGTATAAGTTCGAATCCCAAACTAGAGGAGATTGAAGTTGCAGTCCGGTTAGGTGTAGACAAGCAGGTGAAAGCAATTATCGGTTTTGGGGGAGGAAGTGCTATCGATGCGGCAAAAGCTGTAGCTGTGGGAGTTGGTACATCTGAAAGACTGGAACGTTTTTTGCTGGAGGGGATAGAACCATCTGATCATACACTGCCCATCATAGCGATTCCAACCACGGCTGGTACCGGGAGTGAATTGAGTAAGGGTGCCATCCTGTCCTGTTTGGTTCATCAAATCAAGGGTGGTATAAGAGGAACTGCACTATTACCGAAAGCAGCAATCGTTAATCCGGTATACACATGGACAGTGCCTATTGGGGTCACAATGGAAACCGGATTTGATGCATTGGCCCATGCCATAGAAAGTTATGTGGCTGTAAAGGCTAATTGCTGGTCTGAAATGATCTCTGAGAAGGTGATTAAAACAGTGGGCGAGAGTCTCCCGTTATTAATGGACAATCTTGATGATCATCAGGCAAGAGAAGCGATGTGCTACGCAAGTATGATAGTTGGGATCAATCTTGCAAATGTGGGAACATGCCTTCCCCATCGGCTGCAGTATGCGATTGGTGCTAAGACAGATACCAGCCATGGGGCAGGTGTTGCGGCATTGTATCCAGCATGGATTCAAAGACAGTATGATGGTAATGAAAACAAAGTTAAGAACATCATATATTGGCTGACTGGTGAGAAAATAGAGAATGGTAAAGAGGCAAGAAAAGAGATGTCGAGGTTTATGCAGAAAACAGATACCTTAAAAACTCTTTCTGGTCTGGGTATTAATCGTGAAGACATACCGGAGCTTACAGAAAAAGTCACGGGAAATATAAACAATGACAAATTGAGCTTACACAAGAATATTATATCGGATATTTATTACGATTCAATATAGAATGGGAGGATAATATGCAGGCAATCATTATGGCAGCAGGAAAAGGCAGCAGATTAGGAAATCTTACAGAGAATAAGCCTAAATCATTTTTGGAAATAAAAGGCTTTAAAATGATAGAATATAATATTTCCATACTCCATGCATTTGGAATCAGGGATATTATTATTGTTACAGGTTACCAAAGCGAAAGATTTGATGAGCTAACGGATAAGATAGATGGGGTCCAATGTGTTTACAATCCGTTTTATGAGATGGTAAATGTACTGGGATCCTTTTTTATGGCAAAAAATTTACTTCATGATGACTTTGTATATTTACATGCAGATACTTTATGCGCTCCTGAGATATTTGAAACCCTACTTCAGGAAGAAGGAGACATTATACTTCCAGTGGATTATGGCCCATGTGATGAAGAAGCGATGAAGGTGAAAGTATCAGGCGGAAAAGTCGTAGAGATAAATAAAACAATGGATTGTGAAACTTCCGAAGGTGAATTTATAGGAATAGCAAAAATTAGCAAAAGTGTAATCAGTGAATTAAATAATGCAACAGTTGAACTTATGAAAGAGAAAGCCTTTCCATCTTATTTTGAAGGAGCGGTACAGAGAATAATTGATAAACAGAGTTTTCTTGTGAAATCTATATCTACAAAAGGATATTTTTGGAGTGAAGTGGATTTTATAGAAGATTATCAGAGGACATGTACCCAAATTCCGGATTCTCTGGTTCAGATCGCAAGGAAGGAATTTCAGGGATGAGAGGTATGAGCAATGAAGAAAAATACATAAGAAAGCGGAAAAGAGAATGTTACAGAACAAATCTATTTTACCGTTTACTTTGGTTTTTTCCTGTGAATAAGAGAAAGGTTGTTTTCACTACTTTTGAGGGGGATGGAGGGTATTGCTGCAATCCCCGCTACATAGCGGAAGAACTTTTGGGTAGGAAAGAGAAGTATGAGATTATCTGGCTGGTCAATAATCTGGAAAAGCAGTTTCCGGCTGGAATCAAAAAGGTTAAAAATAGTTTTTTAAATAGAGCCTATTACCTGGCAACAGCGAAAGTCTGGGTAGATAACAGCAGAAAAGCATATGGCGTGGCTAAGAGAAAGAATCAGCTGTATATACAGACATGGCATGCGGCGCTGGAGTTTAAACCGGTGGGAAAGTTCCGGGGAAAGCTATTTCCCCGAATGGCATATCTGGTGAGTGAATATGATTCTAAGCTTGCTGATTATGTAACTTCTAATTCTGAGTGGTGTACGAAGCTGTACCCGGAAATGCTTCTTTATCATGGAAACATTATTAAAACAGGTTCACCACGATGTGATATTTTTATTAATAAAAGAGAAGAAATCTATAAGTATATACGGGAGCGTTACCAGATGCCTCAAGATGCAAAAATAGTGCTGTTTGCACCTACTTTCAGAGGAGGCAGTCAGAAAGCAAATCGTCAGGTATTTGCAGATGAGCCCACAATTGACTTTAATCGGTTGGTTAATGCATTGGAAGAGAGGTTCGGTGGGAACTGGTTTGTATTCCTGCGCCTTCATCCTCAGCTGGCGGCACAGTTGGAGGGGTTCCCTTTAACGAATGGAATATCAAACATGATAGACGTCAGCCAAGGGGATGATATGAATGAGCTGGCAGCCGCTTCAGATGTGTTAATAACTGACTATTCCAGCTCTGCATTTGATGTTATTAATATGCATATGCCGGTCTTCCTTTATGCAGATGATTTGGATAAGTATACGGAGGAGAGGGGAAAGCTAATGTGGGATATGTACTCATTACCGTTTACCGTGGCTAAAGATAATGATGAATTAGTTGAGAATATTGCAAAGTTTGATGCTGAGGAATATATAAAGAAGGTTGATTTGTTTTCGGAAGAACATGGAGTGCTGGAGGATGGGCGTGCAAGTGAAAGGGTTGTTGATGTGATTGAGGATTTTATAAGCATTAGCATATAGACATATATAGATAACTATGTGTTAACAAATTAGTGAAGGGAAGAGAATAAGATGGAAAGCGGAAAAATTAAAATATTACATTTTTCCATAGCAAATAGTGGAGGGGGAATTACGAAATATGCGTTACGTATATGGAAAAATATTGATAGAGAACAATTTCAATGCGATTTTGCAACAATGAGTGATAAACTTGATTTCGCATCTGAATTGGAAAGCCAAGGCTGTAGAGTTCATTATATCTGCACCTATAGTGAACAAGACCCTGTGAAATTTGAAAATGAGATAAATAGAATTTTAGATTACGGATATGATGTGTTACATTTACATACTAGTTGGTGGAGGGGGTTTGCTGTTGAGGAGATCGCCAAGAAAAGAGGCGTTCCTAAAGTAATAATACATTCGCACAATACTGATGTACATATTCCTATTGGAATGACTAGAGAGGAAGCAAGGAAATTACATTATACATGGCAAAAAAAAGTAACAGAGAATATTGCTACTGACTTTTGGGCATGTGCAAAAAAAGCAGCAGACTGGCTATACGGTGAGAATATACCTGCTGAAAAGATAAAAATTATCCCCAATGCCGTCGACTTGGATAAATTTTATTTCAATAAGGATATTCGTAAAAAGTATAGAGAAGCTATGGGGGTGAAAGATCAAGTTGTCATTGGCATGATAGCTAGGTTTCAATATCAAAAAAACCATGAATTTGCTATAGAATTCTTTAATTTACTTAGTAAGAGAATGCCAAATGCTATTTTATTATTAATCGGTATAGGAGAATTACAGGAAGAGATTCAAAAGACAGTTCAAATGTATAATCTCGAGTCAAAGGTAAAGTTTTTAGGATTACGGAATGATATTGAAAATATGCTTCAAGCCTTTGACTTATTTATTCTTCCTTCTAGGTTTGAAGGATTGCCATTGACACTAGTGGAAGCCCAAGCTTCAGGTTTGAAATGTATTACAAGTGAAAATGTCACAGAAGAATCAGAAATCACAACTAATTTAATAAGAATTCCACTTTATCTTGATTTGTGGGTGGAGGAAGCACTAAAGTGGGGCAAAGGGTATAAGAGAGAAGACACTAGAAAAGTTATGAGGAATAAAGGATTCGATATTAAGTATCAAATAAAAGAAATTGAAAAAATGTATAGCTGTATTATAGCCTCTAAAAATTGTAAACCTTAACAATAGTTGAAATTTATTTTGAGATAAATATATGAAGGAGGATTATGAACACAGTAATTCATGAAGTTGGAATCAGAGTTAAATGACGCTATTTCATCATTTAAATAATGACGAAAATTATTTGTACAGGAACGGTAGGAAGAAATTATATGATCATAGAGATATTTGCATATCGCCGTAATAGAACTGTAAGTTATTAATTTTATTAGCCCACAATTAGATTGTATAACTTTATTAAGAGCTTAAGTTGAAGGAGTAAATATGATAAAAGACATCGTGATTTTTGGAGCTGGTCAAATTGGTAGAATGGCACTGAGTGAATATGCCACGAGAGTTGCTTTTTTCGTAGATAACAATAAAGAGATTCAAGGAAATAAAATAAATGGTATTGAAATAAAAAGCTTAGAAGAAGTTTTGAATTTTAAGGAAAATTATAAGGTAATAATTGCTAGTAAATCCCAAGATTTGATCGAAAGACAGCTTTTAGAGCTAGGTATAATGAACTATCAGATTTATTTAAAAAAAAAGATAGCCTATTATGCTATGGATGAACTTGTGTTTAATCCATATTTGGACAATATACTACGCGATGTGACAGAACTAGAATGGAATATAAATATGCAAAAAGATTTCGTGCGTGAAACGGTTAATTATCGTGTTGAACAAATGCAGGACCAAGAATCCATGTTTGATCATGTGGAAATTGAGACAATAAATCGCTGTAATGGAAACTGTGATTTCTGTCCGGTAAGTAGGAAGAGTGACACCAGAGAATATAAGTTAATGAAGGCAGAATTATTTGAAGATATTATTAATCAGCTTGCTGATATAAAATACGCAGGAAAATTGGCTTTATTCTCAAATAATGAACCATTTTTAGATGAAAATATTCTGTACAAACATAAATATGCCAGAGAAAAGTTGCCTCATGCAAAGATGCATTTGTTTACGAACGGAACATTGTTGAGATTAGATTGGTTTATTGAAATAATGAAATATCTGGATGAGTTGATAATAGATAACTATCAACAAGAATTAAAATTGATAAAACCATGTGAAGAGATTGCAAGATATTGTGAAAATCATCCGGAGTTAAAAAAACGAGTGACAATTGTTCTGAGGAAACCACATGAGATTCTGAGTAGTAGAGGAGGGGATGCACCAAACAGAAAAGAATTGATTTCATATGGGGAGGATAAGTGCATATTGCCATATAAACAGTTAATTGTTCGTCCGGATGGAAAGGTATCATTATGCTGCAATGATCCTTTGGGTAAAAATACATTGGGCGATTTGACAAAAAATTCTGTTTTGGAAGTTTGGAATAATGATAGGTTTAAGATGGTTAGGAAAGCATTATATGAGGGTAGAAAAAATTGGAACCATTGTAAATTTTGTGATGCATTTAACTTGGGATAAAAGAGATTTAAGAAATAAAAAGGATAGTTAAAGTTAAGGTTTTAAGATTACGAAATGATATTAAAAAAATGCTTTAGGCTTTTGATTTATTTATTCTACTTTCTAGATTTAATGGAGTGCCATTTAACACTAGTGAAAGCTTAGGTGTCAGGTTTGAAATGCATTACAAGAGAAAATGCTACAGAAGAATCAAAAACAACTAATAATATAATTAGATTTTCTCTTAATCTTGATTCGTGGGTGGAAAGAACACTTGAGTGGGGCAACGGTATAAAACAGAAGACATAAGAAATATTAAGCGAGATGATGAATTAGATATAAGGTATCAGATAAAAAAGATTGAGAAAACTATAGATAATATCGGCGGATGTAATAATAAATATTAAGTAGCAGAAATTCGATATTATATATAACAACGGTGTATTTCTCTGTTAAGAATAAAGTAAATGTCGATATTAAAATGATTAATGTTAAAATGTTAGAGTTGAGGTGAGTTTTGTATATGGGAGAAATAAAAACAAATAGTTTGTCTGAATTTATAGATTATGTAAGATGTATCTCAAAAGACAAAAAGATATATATATACGGTGCAGGCATGTATGGAAAAATATACGGTATGTTTTTTGAGATGCATCATATTAACTGGGAAGGATATATAGACTCTAATGATAAACTAATAGGTACTCATTTAATCAACAAGCATATATTTGGAATAAATCATATTAATGAACAAAGTGATTATATAATTATTATTTCACTGTCAAGGCAAGTTTATGGTCAAAATTTTAATGATTTATATATGAAATTAAATAACGCAGGGATAGAGAGAAATTATATTTTATATTTTGGAGACAATTTAGAATTGATAGATAGCATTATTACTTCTATAAGAGATGTGGATAATGTATTACAACGTAATTTAAAACTAAAAAATATATATAAAGGAAGACGATGTTTTATTATCGGAAATGGACCAAGCCTAAGAATAGAAGACATTAATAAATTATCATTTGAAATTTCTATGGGCTGTAATGGCATATATCAGTTATTTCAAAAAAACGTCTGGCGGCCGACATGCTTTTTTGCGGAAGACATTAATTTTTTGAATCAACATATACAAACAGATAATGAATTAAATTATTTTCTTAATAACTGTAATTATATGTTTACGACACTGAAAAGTGACATGTATGATAAGTATTTGAATAAGTATGATAAGTTATTTTATCTATTTGCATGTAAAAAACAGGTAAAAGACATTAGGTTCTCCCCTCAATTGACACAAAAGATATATTCTGCTGCAACAACGCTCTATACAATGCTTCAGGTAGCGGTATATATGGGGATTAATGAGATATATTTGTTGGGTGTTGATTTTTCATTTAAGCGAGAAGTTGATAAAAATGGCTGCTTAACGGTAAAAAAAAATCTAAAGAACCATGCAGACATCATTGAGGAAACTGACGGAATTTATCATACTGATATTATTTTAAAGGGATACATGATTGCAAAAGAATATGCAGATCTGCATGGAATAAAAATCTTTAATGCTACTCGTGGCGGAAAGCTTGAAGTATTTGAAAGAGTAAATTTTGACGACTTATTTTAAGAAAGAATGTGATAAGATGAAAATTTTAGCTGTAATTCCGGCAAGAGCGGGGTCGAAAGGAATACCAAATAAGAACATAAGAATAGTAAATGGCAAACCATTGATTGCATACTGTATTGAAAATGCGCTTAATTCTAAATATATAACAGATGTAATAATTACTACGGATTCAATGGAGATTGATCTGTTAGCAGAATTTTACGGTGTCAGATGTATACATAGAAAAGAAGAATTGTGCGGAGATGAGGTAGCGCTCGATGCGGTAATATATAATGTATGTAAAGATACCGATGCAGATTATGTGATTACATTGCAGCCGACATCTCCAACTTTACAGTGTAATACTTTGGATAAGGCAATTGAATATGCCATAGATAAGAATTTGGATACAGTGATTTCGGCAGTGAACAGACCCCATTTGGCTTGGGTAGAACAAAATGGCCAAGTTGTTCCTGATTACGACAAAAGATTAAATCGCCAATATTTGCCAAAAAGATTTTTGGAAGCGGGAGCTTTTGTTATATCAAAAGCAGGTGTTGTCTCTGAAAATTCAAGAATTGGTAAAACTGTTGATGTATATGAGATATCTGAACGTGAAGCTGTAGATATTGATAATTTTCAAGATCTCATTAGTGCAGAAAATATTCTTCGAGAGCGAAAAACAGCAATTATTGTGAATGGTAATAATCTGATAGGTATGGGACATATTTGCAGAATACTTGAGCTCTCAGATCTGTTTTACCATAAACCGGATATATATTACGATGCTACTATAACCAACAGAAGCTCATTCGGTAATACGATGTATAAACTGATCGAGTATAAAAACACAGATGAATTATTCGATTATTTAAGAAAAGGAAGATATCAGATAATAATCAATGATATATTAGATACTGAGCCTACTTACATTAAAGCGATAAAGCGAATTCCGACAACTCCTTATGTAGTTAATTTTGAAGACTCAGGTGATGGAAAGTGGGATGCAGACCTTGTTATTAATGCTTTGTATCATGAAGAACAGTTAACGAAAAATATGTATTATGGGGAACGATATTATATTATCCCTAAGCTATTTCTACTATATAAACCAATACAGATTAAAGAAAAAGTAACAAATGTATTTATATGCTTTGGAGGTGCTGATCCGGCTAATTATACTGAAAAGGTACTGGAAGTTATACGTCAGAGTGAATATTCAGATTTAAATTTTACTGTTGTATTGGGCAAAGCTAAAAATAATTGGAAAGATTTGCAACAAAAAAATAGTAGATGCAATATAAAGATATTATACGATGTAAAAAATATGCCTGAGCTTATGTCACAAAATGATATTGGTGTAACTTCCCGAGGAAGGACATGTTACGAACTTGCATATTTGGGTATTCCCACGATTGCAATGTCTCAGAATGAACGGGAGGAAAAACATGAATTTGCAAGTCCTGAAAATGGATTCAACTATTTAGGAAAAGAAGTTTCAAAAGAAATAATAAAAAAAGAGCTAGACAATCTAATTTTGTCTGATACCTGTAAACGAAGCAATATGCAGATGCTTATGCTAAAGCATGATTTGAAAAAAGGCAGAGAAAGGATTAAGAATCTTATTGATTCGCTGTAGATATGGAGAAGATAATTGAAAGTAGAATAAAAGATAATAAGTTTGTTCTAATAGCAGAGATTGGTGTTAATTATTACGATATTGCTGTCAAGGAGCATATTTCCCCAATTCAAGCAGCAAAGCTAATGATAAAAGAATCTGCCTGTTCAGGAGTACATGCAGTTAAGTTTCAATCTTATAAAGCAGAGACTTTGGCGGCTAAGGAATCACCTTACTATTGGGATATTAAGGAAGAACCCACAGATTCTCAGTATAAGTTATTTAAAAAATTTGATTCTTTTGGACAGAAGGAGTACGAAGAATTGGCTGATTATGCAGAAAAAATTGGTGTTGAATTTCTCTCTACAGCCTTTGATCTTGAATCTGCAGACTATTTAGAACCATTAATGAACGTCTATAAAATTTCTTCATCAGATTTAAATAATCTTTCTTTTGTGGAATACCAGGCCAAAAAAGGCAAACCGATTATTTTATCGGTAGGTGCCTCTAATGAAGATGAAATTATTCGCACAGTGGAATTAATCAGGAAATATAATGATAAACTCTTAGTTTTAATGCACTGCGTTTTGGAGTATCCAACACCGTACAAGCATGCAAATTTAAACAAGATTATCAGTTTGTCAAAAAAATTCCCTGATTTAGCTATAGGATACTCTGATCACACGAAGCCGGACGAGGGATTTGAAATCCTTAAAACAGCATATAATCTTGGAGCTACTGTTATTGAGAAACATTTTACATTAGATAAAACCTTAAAGGGAAATGATCACTACCACGCTATGGATCCATGTGATGTGAAAAGTATAATTGAAGCAATAGATTTTGCAAATTATATTAGAGGTGACGGAAGATTATATTGTTTAGAATCAGAGAGAAAAGCTAGAGAAAATGCCAGAAGATCTCTGGTTGCGGCAATGGATATTCCAAATGGGACAGTTATTAATGAGGACATGCTGACCTTTAAAAGACCAGGAACTGGAATCCCAGCAGATAATTATAGTTCTGTAATTGGAAAGAAGACTTTAGTAGATATTATTAAAGATACTATCATTAAGCCCTCGATGCTTGTTACTGAGAATGTATGTATGGAAATGGAGAGTGACAATAAATCAAAGGATACGGTAAAAAAGTGAAGTATATAAAATGTATAGTATTATTCAGTACCTTGGGTTGGGACAATTGATGAGGTAACTCCTTTCGTTGGTGGGCTGGGAAGATAGTCTACTAAAAGATAAATAAACTTATTTATTAAAGATGTTATTAGTAATATTTTGGATAAATTGGAAATAAAGAGGAAATAAAATTATGAAAATTGCATTGTTATCTGGTGCAGTAAAGAATGCAGGGGATTATTTGATTGAAGATTGTACACACAGTTTGTTAGAATACGTATATCCAAACAGCTCTATCCAAATATTTAAAAGAAATGAAAGTCTTGCAAACATAATTAATAAGATAAATTGTGCTGACATGATTATTTTTGGGGGAGGACCAATGTTAGGTCAAGAGACTTATCCTGATGTAATTCCCTTATTGCCTGAACTAAATGACATTCTTCCACCAATATATACATTAGGAATTGGGTGGTATGGGAAAAATACTCTTGACTGGACTTTATACGAAGACTATAAGTTTGGGCATGCAATGAAGCAATTGGTGGGCAGAATGCATGAAACATATCAGATATCTTGTAGAGATTGGTATACATACAGGCTGTTAAGAAATTCTGGATATAGTAATATTGTTATGACTGGCTGCCCCGCATGGTATAATTTATCATGCGTAGAAAATGATAAGTTAAGGACTGATATCAATATTCCATATAAGAAAATTATTGTTTCGGATCCAGGATATTCTATCAATATGAATTTGGCGTATGATATTGTTTATTATTTGCGTAACAAGTTTCAGAAAGCGCAAATACATTTTGTTTTTCACAGGGGAATAAAACAAGATGAAAATACTTCGGATAAAAGGGCACGTGTTAATATCGCGATGCTAGATAAATTAGCGAAGCTACATGTTTATACTCATGATATATCTTATGGTTTGGATGGCTTTAGTGTTTACGATGATTGTGATTTACATATTGGGTTTAGAGTACATGCTCATATTTACAATTTAAGCAAAAGAAGTATATCTATTCTTATGGAAGAGGATGCACGAGGGGCGGGAGTAAATGAAGCGCTTGGATTGACTGGAATAAAGCCATATTCGTATACTTTAAATAAAAACAATGGGAAAGTAAGCTTGGATAATAATGAATATGTAATTCAGGTACTTGATGATTATTTGGCTTCAATTACCTCAAGCGGTTATATTCAATTAAGAAATTCGTTTAGAATGATGAAAGAATATTTTAACATTATGGTAGAGCACATTAAAGGATTTGAAAGGTGAGCATTTATGAAAGTACTGTCTGTGGCTTGGTCTATTTACGATGAGAGAATTAAAGAATTCTGTAATGATTGTACAGGAGGAGGTTTGCTTATCAAGAACATATGTGAATATATAGGTCAAAGAATAGATTCATATTTGTTTATAGGTAAATTTGTAATGCCATCAATGTTACTTGGAAATGTAAAAATTGTTAATACTGACAGAAAATATAGCATTTCAGCACAGGATGAGAAATCTGAACATTTGGAAAAAATGATATTGGCATTTATCGATGCATTAGATGAGATAAAACCAGATATTGTAAACTTCCATGGCACGGGAGTTTTAACAAAATGCTGTATGGAAAAATGCATTCAAACGAATATTCCATTTGTATATACAGAGCATTTATACATATGCAGAAATAGATTATTCTCAGGCTATGATAAGGCATTTGAGTGGAATGATGAGATTCTTAAAATTCCAAATCTTAAAATAATCACAGTAAGTACAGGAATGAAAAAAAATATATTAAATGACTATCCTAAAATATCTGCTAGCAATATCAAAGTAATTGTTAATGGAACCGATTTCGTTGCAGATATTTTTAATAGTGATTTTAGAAAAAATTATAATCTTGCAGACAAAAAGGTACTCATATGCGCAGGAACAATATGTGATAGAAAAAATCAGTTTCAAATTATTAAAGCTTTCAAACTGTTGCCAATTGAATTACAAAAATCATTGTCAATAATATTCTGTGGAAAAGATACAACTAAAGGAAAGTTTGTCAAAGCGATTATTGATAATAATTTGCAAAATAAGTTAATATATGTTGGTGCACTTTCCAGAGAAGATATGAAAAAGGTATATTCTATCGCTGACGGCCTTATAATGCCAAGCTATTCTGAAGGATTAAGTATTGCAGCCTTGGAGATGATTGTATATGGTAAACCAATAATTATGTTTAATGATTCTGAATGCGCGGATGATTTAAATGATACAGAAGCAGTATGCTTTGCTGAAAATCGTACAGACGAAAAACTTGCAGATACGATAGTTGAGTGGTCAAGAAAGGATTGGAATTATCAGTATATTGAAAAATATGCGAGTAAGTTTACGTTGGAGCGAGTTGCAAATGAATATTTGTTATATTATAAAAGCGTTTTGGAAAAATAATTAATTTATCTATTTGTATTTGCGGAAAAGTGGCGTTATAAGAGAATGTAAATGATTTTTTAATATGTGAGGAGCTTTGTACTGATGATCAGTTTCGATATTTTTGATACGTTAATTACTAGAAGAACTCTTACGCCTAAAGGCATTTTCCAAATCATGCAAAATAAGATTGGAAAATTGAACTATTATTCGTCATATGTTGCAAGCAATTTTGCTTTACTTCGCATACAAGCAGAAAAAAATGCAAGACAGTACTATATTGATGATTTAAAAGAAGATGTAAGTTTATTAGAAATATATCGAACACTTCAAAATATGACAGGAATAACTCCAGATTTATGTCAAGAGCTTATGAAAATGGAAGTAGATATTGAATGCAAGTTTATAGTAGGTATAGATAAGAATATTAAACTACTTATCGAATATCTAAAAAGGGGAGAACGTGTTGTATTAATTTCAGACATGTACTTAGATATAGCTGACGTTCGCTATATTCTTATAAAAGTAAGTCGGATTTTTGAAGATATACCAATATATATATCAAGTGTATATGGAAAAACAAAAAGAAGTGGTGCACTATTCATAAAAATATCACAGTTGGAACACATTTCATATGATAACTGGATACATTATGGAGACAATTATATATCAGATATTAAAATTCCGGAATTATTGGGAATAAAAGCTGCAATGTACAAACCTCAGACATTGACTTCATGGGAAACGGATTTTATCAATAAGAACCATTTAGATAATAGCTTAAATGTGGAATTGTTCTTCGGAGCATCAAAAATTCTTAGTACAAATTATATTCTAAATGAGGTAGAAAAAACGGGTGCATCTTTAGGGGGAGTCATTCTTTATCCATTCATCAATTGGATTCTTTATATGTGTGAGATAAAAGGATTGAAGAGATTATATTTTGTTGCTAGGGATGGTTATGTTTTAAAAAAAATCGCAGATAAAATTATTTCTATCTTTTCTTATAATATTCAGACTAAATATATTTATGGCTCGAGACAGGCTTGGAGATTAGATATTAAGGATTCTGATGAAAAAAAGAAGGCAGTGAAGAATTATATATTACAGGAAATTGATTTCACAGATGAAAATTTCGCTTTAGTGGATCTTCATGGTACAGGAAAAACAATGCTTAACATATGTGAGTTGCTGAGTATTGATTATTTGGGGCAATGGAATGCTTTCTATTATGATCTTGCAGAGAAGGTGGATTCAAAAAAATGCAACTTTATGTCATTTTCGTCAAATACAAATGGCCTTATTGAAATATTTGGTAGAGCGCCACATGGTGTGACTAAGGGATATGAAGAAGTGAATCATCAAATGGTTCCCATACTCGACAAAAGTATGGATGAGCGCTTTAAACAAAGTGTTCTTCAAAATTATACCAAAGGTGCAGAACTATTTTCACATGTTATGGCTCAGACGTTGTGTATAGACGGAGATATTTGCAGCGATAATAACTTATCATGCCAGCTCCTGAATTATTGCCAAAGTAATCCTCATCCGTTAATTGTTGAATTTTTGTCAGACATACCACATAGTAATGAATGCAATGAATATAATGTCTATGCTCCTAGATTAAACTCAAGAGATTTATTCCAAATTTTTATGTGTTATACGGGGAAAAAGAGTAATAATTATTATAAAGGAGTGAATCTAAATTATTCCCTACATAGATTGTCAGAAAAGAATAAAAGAAAAGTGGAATTTTATAAGAGACATTATGATTCTGTATATGGGCAGTTAATTCATAGGCTAATTAGTTTAAAAGAACATGGATTGTACCTTCCGGGGCTGCATAAAAAAGTTATTATTTATGGAGCAGGTGAAGCAGGATCACAATTGTATAATTATATCAGATATAATACTAATTGCAAAATCTTAGGATGGACAGATATTATGACAGAAGATTATCAGAAAGAGGGAAAACCAGTTAGAGATATTCTAAGTGTTATTGGTTATAATTATGATTTCTGCGTAATTGCAATACGTAATAGATTAGTATCGAGAGGTGTAAAACGTCTCCTAATAGAAATGGGAATTGCAAGTGAAAAAATTATGGACATAAATGATTTTTATAAATGGTTGGATCAAGGCGATTTATGTGTGAGGATTAAATGATGGATAAGGTTGTTTTTTTTGGTGCTGGCAGGATAGGAAAAAGAATGCTAATATTGTTTAACGAATTTGGGGTAAAGGTTAGTCTATTCCTTGATAGTTCTTCAGAAAAGTGGAACTCTGATTGTTTCGGTGTAGATATCATAAAACCAGATAATATAGATGATATAAGACATTGTATTTTCTTTATAACTTGCAATCAAGAAAATGAAATTAGAGAAAAATTGAAGTTATTAGGAGTCCATGAAACATATATTCGTAGAGGTAATACAATGACAAGTATGCTTTCCTTTTTAATACTAGAGCAAAAATTAAAATTATGTGAATTATATAAAGAAAAAAGCTCTAATAGTTTGTGTGAGAGAAAAGCTTTTATAGATTTACAGAAAGGTTTTGTATTAGGTGGGGTTGAATCATGGTCATTGCAAACAATGAAAACGTTGGAGAAACTTGGAATAAATACAAAATTGTTTACTTCTAATCTCTACAGACATACGGTAGAAATTGATAAGAAAAATATATTGGAGCTTAATTATTGTTGTGAATATTCAGAAAAAAGGAGACTTGAAATATGTCTGAAAAGGATAATAGAAGAGAAACCTGATATATTTATATGTAATTTCATATCCTATAATTTTTTTGCAGCAGTCATTGCAAAAAAAGACTATTTGAAAAATATGAAAATTATCGCTGTTTTGCACAACGATGAAGATGCTTATTATGAGGGTTATGTAGCATTTCAGGATAGTTTAAGTTGTTGCCTAGTAATTAGTACTATGATGAAAGATAAACTGATAAGACTAGGCTTTCCGAATGAAAAAATCATTTTGTTGCCTTGGAAAATTACACAGCACCAAAGGTTTGAACATCAATATTCATCATATAATAAGCCAATCAAAATTGGTTATGCAGGGCGTTTGGTTATGGTACAAAAGAGAATAGATTTAATATTGAAGGTGGTAAGCAGTTTAAAGGAGTTAGGAATCAGTTACCGACTTGAGATAGCTGGAAATGGCTCCTATGAAGAAAAAATAAAAGAAAATATTATAAAGCAGCATCTCGAGGAACAAGTGAAATTAATTGGGTGCGTGAAACAAAAAGATATTAAGAAATTTTGGGAGAGACAGGATATTATGTTGAGTTGTTCAGAATGGGAAGGCCATAGTATCTCTCAATGTGAGGCAATGTCAGTAGGTGTTGTTCCTGTAATAACAGATGTATCTGGTGTAAGAGATGATGTAGAAGATGGATATAATGGATTTGTCAGATCGGTAGGAGATATAGAGGGATTAACCGAAAGTATAATTTTTCTATATCAACATAGGGAAAAGCTGAATGAGATGGGAAAGAACTCTTTTGAGATCATAAAAAAGAAGTATGCAAACTTTGATGAAGTGGGATTCTGGAAAGAACTATTGGAGAGAAGACTATGATAAAGGTGTCAGTGATTTTACCGTCATTAAATGTGGCAGATTATATAGAGGAATGTATACGGAGCGCTATGAACCAAACATTGAAGAATTTAGAAATTATTTCTGTTGATGCTGGTTCTGAAGATGGAACAGTTGAAATATTAAAAAAATGTGAGCAGGAAGATTCAAGAATTAAGTTACTTACAAGTGGCTTGAAAAGCTATGGGAAACAGGTAAATATGGGGATAGAAGCTGCAAAAGGTGAATATATAGCAATTCTTGAAACGGATGATTTTGTAGACTTGCATATGTATGAAGATCTCTACAATGTGGCGAAAAAAAATAATGCTGATTTTGTGCTTGCTGATTTTGACAGGTTTTTTGAAAATGAGAAAGGAATAAGAGAGAGAATAACTATAAACACATGGAAGGACAACCCTGAAATATATGGGAAGATATTAAAAGCAAAAGAACTTAGTGAATTGTATCATATAAATCCTAATTTATGGAGAGGTATTTATAAAAAAAAATTTATAGTAAATAATAATATTAGATTAAACGAGACATTTGGCGCAGCATATCAGGACATATGTTATATGCACCGTGTAATCATGCATGCAAAAAGGGCATTGTTTGTACCAGAATCATACTACAGATATAGAATAGATCGTGAAGGTTCTTCTGTTAATTCTGTAAAAGGATTGCAGTATTCATACCAGGAATATAAGTTATTGCTCGAGAAAAGTGAAGTAGTTAAAGGCTATGAATCTAGAATATTTTGCTTAATGGCAATTTCTTTCATAAGAGAAATAATACAGATTAATCCAAGAATGACTAAGAATTGGAAAGAAGATAATATAGTTTATTATATATGGTTTAAAGCTCAGTTATTAGATAGCATAAAAAAAGGATTTGTTAATGAAAAACTTTTAGGTATTTATAACTGGAGGAAACTAAAACTACTACTCAGCTCCTTTGATGATTTTTTATTTACAATAAAGTATCCAGGAAATACAGCATCTATATTACAAAAAATAGGTAATGTTGGTATTATAATTTTTGGTGCAGGCAAATTAGGGCACTTTTTATTTGATAAATTAAAGGATATTGTTTCAATCGATGCTTTTTGTGATAATAAAAAATCACTTTGGAATACAGAGATTAAGGGAAAACTTATATTATCTCTAGAAAAATGCCTTATTAATTATCCAGATAATACTTATCTGATTGCTATAAATAATCATTCTGAGTTAATTGAAAGGCAGCTTATTGAGATGGGTATTCCAGAAAATAAGATTTTTAAATATATGCCATAAGCGGATTGATAAATTTAATATCAAAGGCTCTTATAAATATAATATTGAGATTTATAAATCGATGTATTCTGAGTACTTCATTATACTTGTGAAATGGCATAAAAAAATTATAAGAAGTGGAGATTTGCAAGTATGCGCACATTTATTAAGAAACAGCTTATAGATTTACTAGATTCTATTAAACAATTACAGAATTCATTACCCATGATGTTTAATAAAAATCAAGTAATTCAAATGCTTGCCAATTGTCAAGATGCAGCTGTCGCAATAGGTGAAACATTAGAACGGGATTCAGCAGATCATAAACCAATTATTTGTCTTCTTGAAGAATACTGTGAGGAAGTGTTTAATTTATCAGAAATAGAGAATAGGGTGATTGGTGAAGATGAAGTATACAAACTAGATAGATTTATAGACAAAGTTAGAACTTTACTGGAAGATATTTCTGCTCCTTATCATGTTATCTTTATGCCATATAAAGCTTCCATGTGGGATAGCTTAGAGAGTATCTGGCGTGTATGTAAAGAAGATAAGCGATGTAAATGTTATGTCATTCCCTTACCTTATTATGAGTTTGATTCCAAAAATGATAGGTGGTTATATTCTTATGATGGAGACCAGTTACCTAGGGAAGTTTCAATTACTCATTATCAAAATTATTCCTTAGAGCAGAATCGTCCTGATTTAGTTTATGTCCATAATCCTTATGATGATTGTAATCTGGTCACACGTATAGATCCCTGCTATTATTCCCAAGAGTTAAAAAAATATGCAGGTAAATTAGTTTATGTACCTTATTATGTAACCTCCGGATTTATTGCTCATGATCATTTGTTATTATCCATTTATCAGCATATGGATTTTATGGTGGTACAGTCAGAATATGCCAAGAGTTTTTGTCAAGGTATGTTCTATTATGACAAAATACTGCCGTTTGGATCACCTAAGTTAGACAGGGTAATTAAACTGTGCCAGGAGGGAAACAATCCCCCTGAACAATGGAAAACAGAGATTGAGGATAAAACAGTGTTGATGTTAAATACAAGTATCGGGTGTTTTTTATTGGATGGCAGTGATTATCTAAAAAAGATAAGGAGTCTTTGTAAATATATAGCTGGACAGAATCAAGTGGCGATTATATGGCGCCCTCATCCATTGTTGGAAGCAACTATCAAATCTATGAGACCTGAACTGCTGGCTGAATATAATGATTTAAAAGAATTTTTTCTGTATAACAAGATTGGGGTTTTAGATAATACATTAGATATCTCAAAAACAGTTGCTATATCAGATGCCTACATAGGAGAAGAGGGAAGCTCAGTAATTAATTTATTCGGTGCGGCTGGAAAGCCTCTTTTTATTCTTAATAATTACATAACAGATTCTTTTACTATGGAAGAAAAGCGTAGAGTCCATTTTACGGATATGATAATAGAGGGGGATAAGCTTTGGTTTGTTACAAACAGGTATAATGCGCTTTTTTCCATGGATACTAGTAAACTTCAGATTCAATATGAAGGGCGTGCAGAGTTTCAACCTAAATGGTGTAGTGCATATCCATTTTTTACATTATCAGGAAATGGCATATATTTTTCTCCTGATCTTTCAGTACGACCAGCTGTTTATGAAATAACCACGGGTTCTTTTGGATTGATCGGTTCTGGGGATATGAAAGAGAGTGCTAGGCGAGGCATGTGTTTTTCTTATAAAGAAAGTATATTCTACTTACCAATCATTGATAATTATATTGCAGAATTTAATACGGAAACGAAAGAATGGATATATCATAGTCAATGTATAGAGGAACTTAGTCGTGGTGTAGATACCAGTATCGTGATAAATCAGGGAATGACATTTCGATGTTCCGTATGTGGAGAAGAAGTGTGGATTACTGCAACCTATACGAATCGCATTCTAAGATTTAATATGAACGACGGAACGTATGCCATTTGTCAGGTAGGTAATAAGGAAAGTGGATATTCTGGAATTATAGCAGAAGAGAGATATCTGTGGTTGGCAGAAGTTGAAAATGGAAATATTATCAGATGGGACCGCCGATCTGGAAGAATAAAAACATTCTGTATGCCGAAAGGCTTTTCATCATGGACAGGTGCAAAAAATCGAAAATCACCCCACTTATCTTTGATAAATATAGGAAAATGGGTAGTAACAATACCAAGGTTCTCTAATAGTATGGTTAAAATAGATAAAATTACCGGAGATGTTTCTCTTTTTATAGAAGAATTTTGGAAGATACCAAATAAAAAGGCGAACGGTTACAATACAAAATTTTACGTATCAAGCGAGTTTGGGGCAAAACTAAGTGAATCATCTATTATAGTACAAAGAAACTGGGACGATGCCACAGCTATTGTCAATGTTGAATCTGGAACATTTAATATGTTCTATCCAACCTTAAGCAATGAAAATTTTTATGAACTTACGGAAGGTGAAGATGGTTTTGAGAAGATAGATGAAAAAAGTGGGTTTTTCCGAAGAGAAAGCAAATTATTTTCATTTGAAGGTTTTTTAGATGATTTAATACATGAAAGATTAAATGGTGTACGTGAAAGACAAAGGAAAGAATTGTCCACCTTAGCAGCTAATTTAGACGGAACCTGCGGAATTAAAGTACATGAATATATGATGGATGTTATAGAAATGCATTAGATAAGTTCTAAGTCAGGCGTTACCAATTTATATTAATAAGAAAGGAAGTTATGTGTTTATGCATCAATAAACATCATACAAGTATAACAATGAATAATTGTGAATTAATTAAAAATAGCATAGAATCATGTTTGAAATTAGGAAAAAAAATTTTGTTATTTATCCTTTTGGTGAAATTGGAATGCTGACACCGGCGAAATAATCAATGTCTATGTATTTATAGGTGTCATGACTTATAGTCAGTATACATATGCAGAAGCATTTATTAATGAGAAACAGCGGGCATGGATTGCTGCGCATGTTCATATGTA
>Ga0316613_10000818_pt1 | contig 22810 bp, 11 predicted proteins | sample OWC_soil_day10_C_2_FD_207647 | JGI IMG/M metagenome (GOLD analysis project Ga0316613, IMG submission 207647) | Wetland soil microbial communities from Old Woman Creek delta, Ohio, United States - OWC_soil_day10_CT_b | ecosystem: Environmental > Terrestrial > Soil > Wetlands | place: USA: Ohio...
GTTATTTTTTCACAAAGCTTAATTATACTCATTTTGTCGTTACTTTATCTCTCTTTTTGTTTATAAAGATACAAATTAAAAGCAACATACTAAGCAATTATAACCTTATTTAATAGATAAAAAATGGCAAATACAAAATGAATATATTGAACCTTTTAAGTAAAATATATAATGCGTCAGCCCTGATTTTACGTATTTCCCATTAGCAAATATCCCCATGTTTTAATCTAAAACATGGGGATGTTGTTTTTTACAAGATCAGGGTGTTTCTAAGGATAACATGGGGATGTTGTGCTAGATTATAATTTGTTTTAAGAATCGTGAAAGGAGAACACGCAGAAGTAAGATTCAAGCGATAACAAAGTATTTATCTATCAATCTATTAACCTATGAGGCTATCTTCAAATCTTGCCATCTGCGTGCTTTTATTAAGTACCAGTTAAATAATGCGTTATTGAAGTTTGTAGATTTCAGTGCCGGGCACAAGAAACAAGTTATTATTGATCTTTCATAATATACGCCATGAGTTCATTTTGTCGGGAAACTCTTGTATTTTAAGCGTCTTCATATTATGATATGTGCTTACGTATTACAAATCAAGATCTTATTCGTTTCTCTAGGCAAAGATAGCCGTTATGCCAGTTGGTTGGAATGGAAAATTATACGCAGTTATCTAATCTGGTTCATGCGTACGATTCTCTATTGTTGTCTACGATGCATCTCTTTATTTTTGCATTACATATATAAATGCTATGAAAAAGTTATTCTTATCTTTTGTTCTTTTTGTTTTAACCAGCCTCTCTCAGGCTGGTAATCCGGTTCGAATTTTTATTGCCGGAGACTCCACTGCACAAACTTACGATACAACCAAAACTCTGCAAAGAGGTTGGGGGCAGATACTTCAATCTTTCTTTGATGATCATATTGAAGTCGTTAATCGTGCTAAAGCGGGGCGTAGTACTAAATCATTTATTGATGAAGGGCGTTGGGATAGCATTACGGTTAATCTGAAAAAAGGAGACTGGGTTTTTATTCAGTTCGCCCATAATGACACTTCAACTAAGCCGGAACGTTATGCCTCACCAGCAGATTTTCGTCGTAATCTGATTAAGTTTATTGAAGAAACGCGTGCCAAGAAAGCAAACCCTCTATTGTTAACCCCTATTGTGATGCGTACTTTCAATGAACAAGGCAATTTAGTTGACGATCGTTTAAAGAACTATCCTAGCATTATTCGTGCGGTGGCTCACGAATACAATGTTCCAATGATTGATATTAACGTAAAGACACGTGATTTGGTGTTGAACCTTGGTCCTGAGAAATCGAAAGAATTATATATGTGGCTTAATCCGGGAGAGGATTCTTCAAAGCCTGACGGATCTAAAGACGATACTCATACAAGAGAAGCAGGTGCAAAACAGATTGCAACTTTTGTCATCGAAGGCATTAGAGATTTGCGTATTAGAGGATTGTACCGTCATATTGTGCAGTCTTAAATCAAAAAGAACAGTTTAATAAACCTTGAAGAAGAAAAAATCTATGGATATGTACGTTTCTCCATTTACTTTTATTCAGAGAATGATGACTTTTGCAACACTATTTCACAAAATCTTAAATTTATAATAATGAAAAATATGAAGAATGAAGAAAGACCATCTCGCTTGTTTCGACTCGAAGACAATGTAACTTACCTTATTTAGATGATTAATCTGGTTCAACTCACTTAAGAAAGTTGTTTTGGATTAAAATAAATGATAGACCTATTTTATATAAAAATAGAAATGTTAACTTTTAAATTATAATTTTATGAAGCATGCACTATTTAGTCTGCGCAGGTGGAAGACAAGATTGCTGATGAAACCACCAATTTTCTTATTTTGCTTAGCGACATCCTTTACTCAATTAGTCGGAGTACAGTGGGCATCGGCTGCGGTGAATACTGTTCAGCAGCAAAAAATCACTATAACAGGTGTTGTACGAGATACTCAAGGAGAACCAATTATTGGTGCTAATGTAAAGGTGAAAGGCGGCACTATTGGTACAATTACTGATTTAGATGGAGTTTTCAAACTTACAGTTTCTCCGGAAAGTAAACTAATCATTTCATTTATTGGTTATGAAACGGCAACGGTACAGGCTGCCAAGAGCATGAAAGTTGTTCTAGAAGATAACTCTACAGCATTAACCGAAGTAGAAGTTGTTGCTTATGGTGCACAGAAGAAAGTGACAGTGACTGGGGCTGTTTCAAGCGTAAAAAGCGAAGAATTGGTTCGTACTCCGGTCAGCTCTGTAAATAATATTTTGGCTGGTCAATTGTCGGGTGTTACAACAATTCAGTATTCTGGTGAACCAGGTTCTGATGCTGCATCTATATTTGTGCGTGGTCAAGCAACTTGGACTGATTCTTCGCCTCTAATTCAGGTAGATGGAGTTGAGCGAAGCATGAGTGATATTGATCCTAACGAAATTGAGAGTGTTACTGTATTGAAAGACGCATCTGCTACAGCTGTTTTTGGTGTTAGAGGTGCCAATGGTGTCGTTTTGATAACGACAAAACGAGGTAAGGATGCAAAGGCTAAAATATCTATAACGACAGCTTCCAGTATTCTTACTCCGACCAAAATGGTTGAGCAGGCAAACAGTTATGAATATGCCACTTTCTATAACCAGATGCGTGCTAACGATGGCCTTACAGCAATGTTCTCAGACGAGGTCCTGACTAAATTCAAGGATCATTCTGATCCTATTCGTTTCCCTGATACAAAGTGGGCTGATTACATAATGAAGGATGCGACAATTCAAACTCAGCATAACATAAATATAAGTGGTGGTTCTAAAGGTGTACGCTACTTTATTTCTGTTGGTGCTTTTACTCAAGGCGGCCTGTTTAAGGAGTTTGGTCAGAACTATAATTTCGGTTATCAATATAACCGTTTCAATTATCGTTCAAATTTGGATCTTGATGTTACTAAAACAACGATATTATCCTTTAATATTGCAGGAAATGTAAGTAATGCTAATAAACCATATACAGGTCAGGGTAGTTCAGGAATGATTAAAGCGATGTATCAAGCTACTCCATTCTCTAGCCCTGGAATTATTGATGGAAAGTATATTAGTACTGCAACGGATTATGATGATGTCCAGTTACCATTTGTGGGTGGAAGTGGAATAACATACTTTGGTAACGCTTCTACAACAGGAGGGTTTATGGAAACTAATTATAATAAATTGCAGTTCGACTTACAATTAGATCAGAAATTGGATATGCTGACAAAGGGGCTTTCATTTAAGGTGAAAGGTTCTTATAACAGTGATTTTTATATATATAAAAATGGAGCTGCTTCTAAAGCTACATATTATCCTGTTCTTCAGGATGACGGCACTATTCTATATAAGAAATCAGGAGAGAATAGTGCTGTAACATATTCCGAAGAAACGGGCAAGGGGCGTGATTGGTATTTAGAGTCGTCATTAAACTATAATCGTTCTTTCGGACTAAATACTATAACGGCTTTGTTACTCTATAATCAGAGTAAGGAATACTATTATAGTACAACTGATTATCCTGATATACCTCGGGGTTATGTAGGATTAGTTGGACGTATTACTTACGATTGGAGTAATCGTTACATGGCTGAATTTAATGTCGGTTATAACGGATCTGAGAACTTTGCCCCGGACAAACGTTTCGGTACTTTCCCTGCAGGATCTATCGGATGGGTTGCCAGTGAAGAAACTTTTTTCAAACCATTAAAGAAAGTTGTAAGTTTTATGAAACTGAGAGCTTCTTGGGGGCTTGTTGGTAACGATAAAATAGGTGGTTCTAGATTCATGTATTTGGCTGACCCTTATGGAGTAAATAGCTCTAGCTATGCCTCAAGAAGCGGTTATGCTTATAACTTTGGTATTGAAAACTCTACAGCATATAAGGGTGCTTATGAGGACTCAAAGAACAACCCGGATGTTACATGGGAAAAAGCTTTCAAACAGGATTATGGCGTCGATGTAAATTTATTGAATGATCGCCTGCGCGCTACATTTGATTATTATAATGAACATCGTACAAATATTCTGCTGATAGATTATACGGCTCCTTCAATAATTGGCTTTACAGTACCTTATACAAATCAAGGTGTTGTTAATAGTTGGGGTTGGGAAGCGTCAGCAAAATGGCAGGATAAGATTGGTGAAAACTTCCGCTATTGGGCTGGTGTGAATCTTTCTTATAATCAGAACAAAGTTTTGGAAAAGAAAGAAACTCCTATGAATAATGATTATCAATATTCTAAAGGTCATCGTATTGGTGCGCGCTCGATGTATCAGTTGGCAAGTTTTTATTATGATGGTTGCGAGGCTGACTATAAAACGAAGTATGGAGCTGATTTTCCTACACAGTTGATTTCAAATATAACAGCAGGCGATGCTGTTTATGTTGACCTTGATAAAAATGGCCTGATTGACGAGAATGATAAAACTCGTAATAATGGATATACAGATGATCCAGAGTATTTGATCGGATTCAATGTCGGATTCAAATGGAAAAACCTTGAAGTCAGTTCACAGTGGACAGGTGCTTGGAATGTATCTCGTATGTTGTCCGACGTATTCCGTCAGCCATTCTTAAATGCATCAGGTTCTACGGAGGGTGGTTTGCTAAAGTATCACCTGGAACATACATGGACTGCTGATAATCCTTCACAGGATTCTTATTATCCACGTGCCTCATGGGCTAATGCTGCACAAAATTACGTTGAATCAAATTTATATGAAAAAGATGCCAAATACTTACGTCTGAAAACTCTTCAAGTTGCTTATGATTTGAATTTTCCGTTTATGAAAAAGATTGGATTAAATCAAATGCAATTAGCTTTAAGTGGATATAACTTGCTAACATTTTCTTCATATATCTGGGGAGATCCTGAGACAAGAGCAAGTAGCTCACCTTCTTATCCATTACAGAGAACTTATACTTTGAGTTTGAAACTTGGATTCTAATTAAAATGAGATTAAAATGAAACTACATAAGAAATTATTTTTTTGGCTTATCATGGCTACAATCACTGCCATAGGAACAGGCTCTTGTACTGACGAGATAGCTGTGGGAAGTTCATTCCTTGATAAGGCTGCAGGAGCATCGGTAACTGAAGATACTGTTTTTAATAATCCAGAATATACACGTCAGTTCTTAGTTGCAATTTATACACTACAATATTATGGTTTGCCATACCAGAGTAGTTCAAGTGCACCATTGACAGCTAGTTATTGGACTGGTAAGTTTGATGCATTATCTGATTGCTATCAATTACATTTTCCAAACTCGACAATTTATAAGCAATATTATTCTGGTACATTTAATGCAAGTACTGGAGGGGGAGTTTATGGCTTCTTGACAGAGAATGTATGGGTTCTTGTACGTCGCGCATATTTGCTACTCGAAAATATAGACAGGGTTCCAAATATGGAAGATTCTGAGAAGGCTCGTTTATGTGATGAGGCAAGATGTCTTATTGCTTCTGGCTATTTCAATATGTTTCGTAATTATGGAGGACTTCCTATCATTACTAAGACTTTTACAGGTACAGAATCTTCGTATGATGTACCTCGCGCATCAGTGGAAAAAACCGTTAATTTTATGATAGGTCTTCTTGATAAAGTTATAGAAGATGGGAACTTATCTTGGGGATATACTGGAACAGATGCCCAAACAAATACAGGTCGTTGGACTAAAGCGGGTGCGATGGCATTAAAATGTAAAATACTTCAATTCGCAGCCTCTCCTTTGTTTAATGACACTCAAGGGTATTATGGTGGAGGAACCGAAGCAGAAGTTGATAGTCTTGTATGGTATGGCGGTTATAAAGCGGAATTGTGGACTCAGTGTAAACAAGCTTGTGCTGATTTCTTTGCGCAACTTAATGCTAATGGAATATATTCATTGACTCAGGCTACAGCTAACACACAAGAAGCATATCGTTATGCATATCGTTTTGGATATATAAATGAAGCGAGTACAGAAATACTACACTCGGTGCGTGTTTCTACAAGTACTCGTGATTCAAAATATGTATGGGCATCCTTGAATTATGGTAAGAATGAACGTTTCGCATATACTCCGACACAAGAATACATAGAGATGTTTCCTTGGAGCGATGGTTCTCCCTTTGATTGGAGTGCAGCTGAAAAAGCAGGTAAGCTGGATCAAATGTTTATCAAGGGTGATACTGTTATAGGTACTCAGGACTTGCAGAACAGAGTTCTGACTCGTGATCCTCGTCTTTACGAAACAGTTCGTATTAATGGTGTCCCTCAGACAATTGACTGGAACTCAGGGAAAGTTTCTGGAAATATCTATGAAAACTGGGTTGGTGGTTCAGATGCCGGAACTCAGCCTAGCACTGAAACAGGATTTTTTGCTACAGGATATGCAAATAATAAATATTACGCTGGAGATATCTTCTATACCACAGCGCATTATCCTCAGTGGGATGCAATTCGTCTTTCTGACATATATTTAACTTATGCGGAAGCATTATTGCAGGCTGATAATGATTTTACTGGTGCTCTAAAATATGTAGATGAAGTTAGAGCACGTGTAGGACTTGGTGGGCTAGCAGCTTGTAATCCTAGTGAAGACCTCACATCTAATAAGGCTAATTTGCTTGAAGAGATTCTTCGCGAACGTGCTTGTGAATTAGGACTTGAAGATTCACGTTATTTTGACTTGATACGCTATAAACGTTCAGATCGTTTTGAAACAAATACCCATGGTTTATGTATTTATCGTCTAAAGAAAGATGCTAATGGTAATTGGGTTCATGCTACAGATAAATGGTGGAATGGTGATAAGAAAACAGATAAATCAGATAAAACTGCTGCAGGATTTTATGAACCGACTCATTTCGATTTCCAAAAATTCGAATTGTTGAGTGGTACTCGTGTGCAGTGGAGTGGATTTGATCCCAAATGGTATCTTCAGCCGTTTCCACAGACTGAAATCAATAAAAATTATGGTTTGATTCAGAATCCAGGATGGTAATCGGTTAAATGTTGAAAATTTGAAATATTATGAAACGAAATAAAATATTAATTTTGTCATTGTTGCTGTGTTTTGCTATTCCTGCCGTAGCACAACAAGACGATAAAGCACAAACTGATGGTAAATATGCTGATCAGACAATTGATGTGGGAACGGACAAAACGTTAACGCGTGGGGAGTCAACCGCTTCTGTGTCTGTCATAACCATTAAATCTACAGATAAGCGTAGTTCTAGAAATATAGGTAACTCAATTATTGGCCAAGGATCTGGTCTTATTTCTTTGCAAAATGCAGGCAATTATGCTGCTGCAAATCCAACATTCTATGTACGAGGCCTACAGAGTCTTTCTGGAAGCACTCCGTTAATACTTGTTGACGGTATAGAACGCGATATAAATAATGTTACTCCAGAAGAAGTTGAATCTGTTTCTATTCTTAAGGATGCTGCTGCTGTTGCTTTATATGGCTATAAAGGTAGTAATGGAGCAATATTGGTGACAACAAAACGTGGTAAATACAATGATAAATCCGTAAAAATAACATTTGATCATGTGTTTAATTTTATGGCAAATAAACCTAAGTTTGTAGATGCTGCAACTTATGGTAGTGCCGTCAATGAGGCCCGTGCTAACGATGGACTCACTGCGCGATACTCTGATGATGAAATTGCAGCGTTCAAGTCTGGGCAGTATCCATACCTTTATCCTAATATAAATTGGGTCGATGAGACTTTTCGTGATAATGCAGCCACAAATAAATATAATATTGAATTCACTGGTGGAGGTTCGAAATTCCGCTATTACACGATGATTGACTTGATTTCAGATAAAGGTTTTGTTGCAAATCCTAATGAAAATGATACGTACTCTACACAGAATAAGTATGTAAAAGCGAATTTACGTAGTAATCTGGATATAGACCTTACTCCTAGCACTAAACTTAAAATAAATCTTCTTGGTGTGTTGAATGAGGTTAGTCGTCCTGGTGATTCTGCAAATCTTTGGGATTTGGTTTATTCACTTCCTTCTGCTGCTTATCCTATCAAAGATGAGAGTGGAAATTGGGGTGGTAATGCAACTTGGGACGGAACAACAAACCCTGTAGCCCAGTCTATAGGTGCTGCGTATACCAAAAATAATACACGCAGTTTATTTTCTGATGTAACTATTAATCAGAATCTTTCAAGCCTTTTGGATGGACTTAGTGCGCAAATCCGCTTGTCATATGATAATACTTCAAATATTATAGAGGATCATAGCAAAACTTATGTTTATGGTAGTGCAACTCCTGGTACATGGGTGGATGGAGTTCCTACTGTAGCAAGTAATTATACTGGTGGTTCTGATTCAGAAATGGGTACTGATGCTTCAACTAATTCTTTTTCTCGTCGTTTCCATTTTGATGGTGGTTTTGACTATCAGCGTGCATTTGGTAAGCATTCAGTATACTCTCAGTTAAAATGGGATTATGAGTTCCAGGATGAATATTCTGTAAATAGTACAATTTATCGTCAGAATTTCTCATGGTGGACACATTATGGTTATAATAATCGTTATTATGCGGATTTAGCATTGGTTGAGTCTGCTTCTAACCGCTTAGCTCCTGGGTCGAAATGGGCTTTTTCTCCAACTCTTTCTGCGAGTTGGGTAATTTCCAAGGAGAACTTTATGAAAAACATTAAATGGGTAGATTTTTTAAAAATTCGTGCTTCTGCTGGTCTTATAAATGCAGATTATCTTCCAGACGATAGTTGGACATATTATATCCAACAGTATACAATATCCGGTACTACATATCCCTTTAATTCTGGCTATGGTTCTTCTTTCGGCATGACAACTCTTACTAGATTGGCTACTGAAGATTATACACATGAAAAAGCTTATAAATATAATGTAGGTATTGATGCTACTTTGTTCTCAGGCCTTGATGTAACATTAGAAGGCTATTATCAACGCCGTAAAGATATTTGGGTTGAGGCTGATGGTAAGTATACTGATGTCATTGGTGTAAGTGCTCCTTATGAAAATGCAGGTATTGTTAATAGTTGGGGATTTGAAGCCAGCTTGGATTATAATAAAAAGTTTGGAGAAGTAACTTTTAACCTGGGAGGAGAATTCAACTTAAATCGAAACAAGATTATTGAACAGCTGGAGGAACCTCGTCTTTACAATAACCTAGTTCAGACAGGTCATTCATTGAATCAGATTTATGGTCTCAAAGCTATCGGCTTCTTTAATGATCAAAGTGATATTGATAATAGTCCTACGCAGACATTCTCAACAGTTAAACCTGGTGATATCAAATATGAAGATGTGAATGGCGATGGTACGATTGATGCTAACGATAAAGTAGCCATTGGCTGTAGTACAGTTGCTCCTCAATTGTATTATTCTATTCATCTTGGTGTAGAATGGAGAGGGATAGGAATCGATGCTATGTTTCAGGGTGTAGGAAGATATTCTGCAGTACTTAATACGAAGAGCATGTACTGGCCGCTCATTAATAATACAACAATATCACAATATTACTATGATAACCGTTGGACAGCTGATAATACAGATGCCAAATTTCCACGTTTGAGTTCAGAAAGTAATTCAAATAACTATCAGACAAACTCTATATGGCTTGCTGATCGTTCATTCTTCAAATTGCGTAACCTCGAAGTTTATTATAACTTTCCTGAGAAATTATTGAAAAGTACAAATTTCGTGAATGCTGCTAAATTTTACTTGAGAGGTGTTGATCTCTTTAGCCTTGACCACTTAGCTGTTTCTGATCCTGAGTCTTATGGCGCTACTAATCCTCTGAATAGAAGTATTGTTGCAGGACTCTCAGTAACTTTCTAGTAATGAATATTGAAAAATTGAAAATTATGAGACTAAATAAATTAATCATGGTGGCTCTTGGAACATTAGCACTTACTTCGTGCGATGACAAGATGGACTACAATGAATATAACGTTTACGATAAAGATTATGTTACCAAAAACTTCACATATGTGGGTAACTTAATGACAGCAATATATCGTCAAGTAGACTATGATTTCGGTAATTATTATTCAGGAGCTATCTTAGGCTCAGCATCTGATGAATCTGAGTATGCTATCAGTGGTAATGCTATCGAAGATTTCTATAATGGCTCATGGAGTCCAACAAATGCAAAGAGTACTATTTGGTCAAATAGCTATACCGGAATTGCTTATTGCAATCTTTTTTTGAAAGAATTTCAGGGCCTTACTTTTGATGAGCTAGTGTTGAATAGTGATTATGACCAACAAATGTATCGCTATAATAACTATAAATATGAAGCTCGTTTCTGGCGTGCATATTTCTATTTTAATCTTGTTCGTCAGTATGGTGCTGTGCCATTGGCAACTGAGAATATGAGTACCGAAGAGAAGAATACCGCTGCTCGAACATCTGCAGATAGTGTCTTTAATTATATCTTTTCTGAATGTGATGATATAAAAGATTCTATAATTAAAGATTATAGTGACTTGGGTTCGATGGCTTTAAGTGAACAGGAGACAGGTAGAGCTAATAATTTGGCTGTGCTTGCACTCAAAGCACGGGCAGCTCTTTATTGGGCAAGTCCTTTATTCAATACAAACAATGATGTGGAACGTTGGTATAAAGCTGCCCTTTATAATAAGCAACTTATTGATGCTTGTGTAGCACGAAGCATGAAGCTTGCTCCTTCTTATGAGACATTATGGGCGACAGATAATTGGAGCAATGCGAATATAACATGTGAGATTATTTATGGCCGTCGTGTTGGTTCCATTAGTACATTTGAAGGTTATAATTATCCTGTCGGAATTGAGGGAGGAAATGGTGGTAACTGCCCAACACAGACATTGGTCGATGCTTATGAAATGCAAAATACTGGTCTTGGCATAGAAGAGACAGGCAGTGGTTATAGTGAGAACAATCCTTATACTGGACGTGACCCTCGTTTCGCTGCCACCATTGCTAAGAATGGAGATACAAAGTGGCCAGCAAGTAACACTACAGCATTGCAGACATATTATGGTGGTTTAAATGCCGAACCGTTAACAGGTGGTACTCCTACTGGCTATTATCTTAAAAAATATTGTCACTCTGCTATTAATTTAGCATCGAGCAGTAAGTATTTGACTGATAACCATACATGGATTACATTCCGTCTTGGCGAGTTCTATCTGAATTATGCTGAAGCTGTATATAAATATTTAGGCAGTCCCTATTCAACAACTACAGAATTTCCAATGTCTGCTGTAGAGTCTATTAATAAGATTCGTGCTCGTGTTAGCATGCCTAATTTTCCTACAACACTGACAAACGATGCATTTTGGGCAAAGTATAAAAACGAACGTATGGTTGAGTTGGCGTTTGAAGGCTATCGCTTTTGGGATGTACGCCGTTGGAAAGAAGCTGATGCATACTTTAAGAATATACAAGAAATGAAATTAACAAAGAATACTGACGGCACGATCACTTATACCCGTAATACCGTTAGTCGTCAATGGGATGATAAAATGTATCTTTTTCCTATTCCTCAATCTGAATTGATGAAAAATTCTAACTTATCACAGAATACAGGGTGGGAGTAAATTGAAATTTCTATAAAAATAGAAAGGAGTTAGAGCTAATTTATTCTAACTTCTTTCTTAAAGTCTTAATTATCATTGCTTGGTGCAATCTCTAGTTTATTTACGTGCGTCTGACATTTGGATAGCTGTAAACCAATATATTCTCTTTCCCTACTGACTCATCATTCTTCTTAATGAACTTACTAATTAAAGTAATACTATGTAGAACACCATAAATCAATCTAAATGAAAAACCTATTACTGTTAATTTTATGTTTGTTTGCAGTGGCTTCTTGTTCCGATAAGTCTATGTCACAACAAGATGATGATACAACTCCTGAAGACTCTACGGTTGGTGAAGTTATCGCTTCGAACCGCGCCATGTGGGTAAGCTACGATGCCAATCCTAATAAAACCAAGGGGCACACATCCGGTTATTCTCATGCGTTAGTGAGTTGGAGGCTTCTGGGAACAGATCCTTCGGATGTTGCTTTTGACATTTATAAAAGCGAGAATGGAGAGAGTGAAAAAAAACTGAGTGTGGATCCAATAAAGAATACTACTTGTTGGGCAGATACGAACATTAATGCTGCAGTGGACAATGTTTATCGTGTAACACTCACTGGTAGTAGCGAGACACTTTGCGAATACAGGTTTACCGCAGAAATGGCTAAAACCTTTTTTAGAAAGATAACCTTAAACTTGGGTGTGCCTAATGCGGCACTAACCTATGAAGCCAATGACGCACAGGTTGGAGACTTGGACGGTGATGGTGAAATGGAAATTGTGTTGAAACGCCAACCTTACGATGGTGCCAATCAAGGTGGTTGGCACGATGGAACAACGCTGCTGGAAGCTTATAAAATAGATGGAACATTCCTTTGGCAAATAGATATGGGTATTAATATTCGCTCTGGTTCGCATTATACTTCTTTTATCGTTTACGACTTTGATGGTGATGGAAAGTGTGAAATTGCATTTCGCTCATCAGAAGGAACACAGTTTGGTAATGGGACACAAATTACAGACAGTAACGGTAAGGTAAACGATTACAGGCAAACAGATGTTGATGGTAAGGGCTGGTACTCGGGAAAATCACTCTATTCTACCGCAGGATTAATATTAGATGGTCCTGAATACATCTCTATCTGCAATGGCAGTAGTGGAGCAGAGATAGCACGTACCAATAATATCTCTCGCGGTGGGGAAGGCACAAATTATGAACGAGCTAAATATTGGTTTCAATACTGGGGAGATGACTATGGAAACCGTATGGATCGTTTTTTTATTGGTGTAGCTTATCTGGATGGTATTCCGAAGAATGGAGTGAGAATAAGCAATCCTAGTTTAATCATATCTAGGGGTATTTACAAGAATTGGCAAGTGTGGGCATTAGATCTAAAAGGTAATGAGTTGAAGAACAGATGGAAGTTTGACACAAGTAATGAAGGATACGCCTCATATGCGGGGATGGGATCGCACAGTTTTCGCATAGCCGATCTTAATGGAGATGGATACGATGAAATTCTATATGGTGCCGTTGCCATAAGCCATACCGGTACCGGGCTTTATTGCACTGGAAACGGACATGGCGATGCGCTTCATGTGGGTAAGTTTGATCCCACTAGAAGCGGCCTTCAGATTGTAGCGTGTTATGAGGAAGAAAGCGTCTATACGACAAGTGGATACAATTACGGATGTGCGATGATGGATGCGGCTACGGGAACACTTCTGTTTGGACACGGAGCCGGAAAGAACGGAGATGTTGGCCGGTGCCTAGTAGCGGATGTTTGCTCTACGAGTCCCGGATGCGAGTACTGGTCGTCTTTAGGAACTGGCATATACAGTTGCGAAACAGGGCAATTAGTTAATACCGTTTTACCCACATATAAGGGTGGGGGCAATAGTTACAATAATGCGATATTTTGGACAGGTTCGCTAACGCGGCAAATGCTAGATGACGTAATGATTCAAAGTTATGAGCCTTCGGCCCCTTGGGCTCCAGATTTCAATGAGAATTGGACTCGAGTCATCACTTTCTCTTATTATGGTGATGGAGTGAAATCAAATAATAGTACGAAGGCCAATCCTTGTTTTTATGGTGATTTTTTAGGAGATTATCGTGAAGAAGTTATATACAGAAGCTCTGATAACACGGCTATTTATATCATGTCTACCAATCACCCTACCGAACATCGATTTGTACATCTTATGGAGGACCACACATATGATATGGGACAAGCAATGCAGAATATGGGATATAATCAGCCTACTCATTTAGGTTATTATATTGGTGCTGACTTAGAAGAAGAGTCGGAGTGAATTGCCGTGAATAGGATATTGAGCAAGTGCTGCTTGAATAAATAATAGATTGAAGTATGAGACAAATAACCAGAACAATTTTAGTTCTTCTCTTTGGGAGTATTTCTGCTTTTCCACAACCTTTTAGAGGAGAAAACCTTTCAAGAGGCTTTATCGGTGTTCCCATAGAACATGCGATGTATTTTAGTTGGAGAATGTTTGTTGATGATTCTCAGACACTGGCATTCGATCTTTATCGAAGTGTGGATGGTGGTCCGGAAATAAAGTTGAATAAACAGCCGATTATTCTCACTTCAGATTTTATAGATGAAACAGTTAATTTCAATGCAGATAATCGTTGGATATTAAAAATAGGCGATCGTGTTGTAGGGACCTGCGAACGTAAGAAAGGAGAGACTAAGGATCCTTATCTGCGTGTCCCTATTCAAAAGCCGGAAGGTGGAGAGATCGCAGGAGAGCAGTTTGTCTATACCGCTAACGATTGCAGTGTAGGTGATCTGGACGGAGATGGTAATTATGAGATTGTATTGCAATGGACACCATCTAATTCCAAACGTCCGCCTCAACGTGGATTTACAGGTAATACATACCTTGATGCTTATAAGTTAGATGGGACGAGGTTGTGGCGTATTGACCTTGGACCGAATATTCGTTCAGGAGCCGCTACTACTAATTTCCTTGTCTTTGATTATGATGGGGATGGGCGCGCTGAACTTTGTTGTAAGACAGGGGATGGTACGATAGATGGCATTGGTCATGTAATTGGTGATTCTAAAGTGGATTGGAGAACCTGGGATAAAGAGAGCCCTACTTATGGTAAGATTGTGAATGGTCCTGAATATCTGAGTGTTTTTGAAGGAAGTACCGGAAGGGTTTTAGATACGAAGGAATATATTCCAACCCGTTATCCTTTGGATGGCTGGGGAGGTATTGGAGGTAACGGTGGAAATGATAGTACTGGAGGACGTTCGGATCGATTTACTGCCGGAGTTGCTTTTTTGGATGGGAAAACACCTTCTCCTGTTATGGTGAGAGGATGGTATGGTCGTACAGTGGTGGCTGCGTGGACTTTTACGAATGGCAAATTGAAGAGTCTTTGGACTTTTGATAGTGCTACTCCCGGTTTGGAAGCTTATTCAGGTATGGGGAATCATAGCCTTACAGTTGCTGATTTTGATGGTGACGGTTGTGACGAGGTTTGTGTTGGAGCGATGACCGTGGATAATAATGGGAAGGGACTTTATACTACCGGATTACGGCATGGAGATGCTTTGCATGCTAGTGACTTAATCCCCTCACGACCAGGGTTGGAGGTCTTTGGAGTACACGAAAATGAAGGGAACGATTCGATCGTTCAACGTACTCCTGCTGTTGCTATGTTTGATGGTGCTACAGGAGAGATCATCTGGCAGGATGGATTAGGACTGGACGCGGGCAGAGGCGTTGCTGCTGATATTGATCCACGATATGAAGGAGCAGAATGTTGGGGAGGTCCCGGTGGATTGCGCCGCGGTGATACTGGACAATTTATAAGTAGTAAAAAACCTAATTCGTGTAATTTCACTATTTACTGGGATGCAGATTCACTTGCTGAATTATTGGATCATACTTCAATAAGTAAATGGAATTGGCAAACGGAGCGAACTGACTTGTTATTGAAAGCAGAAGGGGTTGTTTCGAACAATGGAACAAAAGCAAATCCTTGTTTATCAGGGGATATCTTGGGTGATTGGCGAGAAGAAGTTATATGGCCTTCTATGGATCAGATGGAATTGCGTATCTATACAACTACTATACCGGCAAATGATCGGAGGCCTACTTTAATGAGTGACAGACAATATCGATTGGCTATTGCTTGGCAGAATGTCGGATATAATCAACCGCCACATTCTAGTAAACACTGAACTATTGTAGAAATGGAGTTTCTAGAATCACTAAATCAATAGTTTTGTTTTAATACATATATGCCTGCTTTATACTTCTGATTAGTGTAAAGCAGGCTTTGTAGTATAGCACCATTCTCTTTGTTTACGATAAAATCATCATTGAATTGGTTAGTAAACGTACAAATTCTATCTTTGCAGGATAATCATAATACCATGAAACGATTCTCTTTTCTTCTTTTTTTAGCATTCTTTTGCCTTGTGCAGTTGTCGGCACAAGAGGCGAAGATCAAGGTTGCTTGTGTTGGCAATAGTATAACTTTTGGCGCGGGCATCGAAGATCGTGCAAATCATAGTTATCCATCTGTGCTGGGGCGCATGCTCGGCGATGGATATGAAGTCGCTAACTTTGGCTTTAGTTCTCGTACTCTCCTCAATAAAGGCGATTACCCTTACATGAAGGAAACAATGTATCAGGATGCTTTGAACTATTTGCCTAATGTGGTAGTAATCAAATTGGGAACCAATGATAGCAAACCGCAGAACTGGAAGTATAAAGAAGAATATCCCAAAGATATGGAGACGATGGTGAAGGCTTTTCAATCTTTGTCTTCCAAGCCTAAGATTTATCTTTGTTACCCGGCCACGGCGTTCTCAATTCAATGGGGTATCAATGATAGCGTAATAGTAGCCGATGTGATTCCTCTGATTGACAAAGTGGCAAAGAAGATGGGGTTAGAGGTGATTGATCTTCATGCTCCCACAAAAGAATTGAAGGCTCTTTTCCCTGATGATATTCACCCGAACCCTCAGGGAGCGGCTGTCTTGGCTAAGGAGGTTTATCAGGTTATTACCGGGCACAAGGTGGGCGCACGTGTTCTCTTCATTGGTGATTCCATCACCGACGGTAACTGGGGCGGGGGCGACAAAGGTAAGAAAACGTCTGCCGAACGCAATTTTTGGGATCAGAATCATATATTCGGCAGTGGATATATGTATCTCTGTGCCGCTCACTACTTAGGAACTTATCCGGACCGGAACTACCAATTCTTCAATCGGGGGATTAGCGGTAATACACTGTCTAACTTAGAAGAACGTTGGCAAAGTGATGCCTTAGATATGAATCCTGATGTGCTTTCCATCCTGATAGGAACGAATGATATTGATGGCTTCTTGAGAAATAAAAAATCTTCTTTTGACTTTGTCGGTTGGGAGAAAAGATACCGTGCTTTGCTCGATCGCTCATTGAGTAAGAATCCTAAATTAAAGGTGGTGCTTTGCTCTCCTTTTATTGCCAAAACAGGGAAAATGAGTAAGACGGCCGACTTTGAACTGCGTGACAGCTTGGTGCGGCAGGCCGTCACTGTTGTAGAGAAGATTGCTCAAGACTACCATGCTACTTTTCTGAATTATCAGCAACTGTTTGATGGTTTATTCTATAAATATCCCGCAGCACCGGATACTTATTGGATATGGGATGGCATTCACCCTACAGCTGCCGGACATGATAAAATGTCGGAGCTATGGATTGAGAAGGCTGTCGACTTTTAACTCCGTTTAAGTTGAAATACTTCAAAGGAGAGTTCTTCTTTGTCATTCCTTTAGTCCGTTGATTTCATCCAACTTTTGCTAAATATCTTTTATTGAATATCGGAATCCCTATTGTTTGCATTTAACAAACAATAGGGATTTTCTTTTTATAGAACCTAAACAATAGCATACGTCTTTCTTGTTCTAATCTCTCATGAGATTTCTATAACACACAAATAATATAGTTGGAATGAAAATAATAAAACGTAGCCGTCAGGTCGAACATTTTACGTTCGATAAGGTAAAATCTGCTATCCGTCGGGCCTTTATGGGGTTGCAGTTAACCTTGGCTGAAGAGGAACTTCAAGCTATCTGCGATGACATTGACACACACATTGAGTTGGGCGAAAGTGTGGATGTTGAAACAATACAAGATTTGGTGGAAATGGCTTTGATGAAGCGCGGGCATTATCAAGTGGCCAAAGCTTACATTTTATATCGGGAAAAGCGTTCGGAATATAGGGCAGTCATTAATCAGTTTAAAACGACTATCTACGACGATAACTTGATTGCTTTACTGAAAGAAGTACAAGCAATCTATTCGACTAAAGCTTATGAACTAAATCTGCTGTACTCCAAGTATCGTTCTTTCTACAAAGAGAATACAGATCCTCTGGAAATCTTAATTAAGGCTGCTGTAGAGTTGGTTACCCCTGAAGGGCCCAACTGGGAATTCATCGCTTCAAAGTTCCTAAACGTACAGTTGGAAAACAGTATTAGTTTAGAAGAGAACAGGTTGAGCCTGAATTCTTATTACGATAAATTGAAGTATCTTACTGCGGAAGGACTTTACGGGACTTACATTTTGGAGCGCTACTCTAAGGCTGAAGTCTTAGAACTTGCATCGTATATGGAACCTGCCAGAAACTCTTTATTAACTTACAGTAGTCTGCACCTGTTAACTAAGCGATACCTTATCTGTGATCATTCTCATCATCGTTTGGAAAGACCGCAAGAGATGTTCATGGGTATTGCCATGCATTTGGCAATGCCTGAGGGAGAAAAGAAGGTTTATTGGGCCAAAAAGATCTATGATGTACTGAGTCTCTTGAAAGTAACAATGGCTACTCCGGTGATGAGTAATGCTCGGAAACCCCTTAGCCAGCTTTCCAGTTGCTTTGAAGATGTGATGCCCGATAGCTTGGTTGGCATATACCGTACGATCAATAACTTTGCTCAGATCTCTAAATATGGTGGAGGAATGGGCATCTATATTGGTAAAGTTCGTGCGGTAGGTTCTGATATTCGTGGCTTTAAAGGAGTGGCAGGCGGAATTATTAAGTGGATAAAGCTTTGTAATGATACAGCTATAGCTGTCGATCAGTTGGGTGTTCGCCAAGGTTCGGTTGCTGTTTATTTGGATATCTGGCACCGAGACATGCCTGAGTTCTTGCAGTTGAGAACGAATAACGGTGATGATCGGATGAAGGCTCATGATATTTTTCCCGGTGTCTGTGTTCCCGACTTCTTTTGGGAGATGGTGCGTGACAATATTGAAGGTGACTGGCATATGATGTGTCCTCATGAGATATTGACCTTCAAAGGTTATGCCTTGGAAGATTGTTATGGTGAGGAATGGAGCCGAAAATATAAAGAATGTGTCGCAGAGCATCGTATCTCCAAACGTACGATAAAGATTAAAGATATGCTGAGGCTTATCATTAAGTCGGCAGTGGAGACGGGTACTCCGTTCATCTTTAACCGAGATACAGTCAATCGTATGAACCCGAATAAACACAGGGGAATGATCTATTGCTCAAACCTTTGTACGGAGATTGCACAAAATCAGAGAGGGATTGAAGAGGTACAAACAACTGTTCGTTTGGAAGATGGCAACGAGATCGTGGTGGAAGAAACGAAAGCTGGTGACTTTGTGGTATGCAATCTGGCTTCACTCGTTTTGGGAAATATTGATACCGACAGTGATGACGAATTGCGTGATACAATTCACACCGTCATTCGTGCATTGGATAATGTGATTGATCTAAACTATTATCCTATTCCTTACGCAGAGATTACCAACAAAAAAATGCGTCCTATTGGCTTAGGCACTAGCGGCTATCATCATCTTTTGGCTCAGAAAGGAATCCACTGGGAGAGCGATAAGCATCTTGAGCTAATGGATAAGCTCTACGAGCGTATTAATTATTTTGCCATTGAGGCTTCTTCGGATTTAGCTGCTGAGAAAGGTGCTTATTCTTTCTTTGAAAAGAGTGATTGGCACACCGGAGATTACTTTAGCTCACGTAACTATACTTCCGAAGCGTGGAAAGGTCTGGCAGAGAAAGTACACAATCATGGGATGCGCAACGGATACTTAATGGCCATTGCACCAACAAGTTCCACATCCATTATTGCGGGTACCACGGCAGGTACGGATCCGGTGATGAACAGGTATTTCCTTGAAGAAAAGAAAGGTAGTATTGTGCCTCGGGTAGCTCCTCAACTGGATGATAAAACATTCTGGCTTTATAAAACGGCACATCAGATGGACCAACGTTGGGTGATAGATGCCGCAGGTATTCGCCAACGACATCTTGATCAGGCTCAATCGGTAAATCTTTACATTACGCAGGAGTATACTTTCAAGAAGCTGTTGAAGCTGTACTTACGGGCGTGGGAGAAAGGAGTGAAGACGCTCTATTATGTTCGTAGTAAATCTTTGGAGGTGGAAGAGTGCGAAACTTGCTCTGCTTAATATCATTAATACACTTTATAAATAGAAATAATCATGACGACTTTAAATAAAAAGGCCTTGTTTAATGAGCATGGCGACACGGATGTAGCACTTCGTCGTTTAATAAACGGGAATACAACAAATCTGAACGATTTCAATAACATGAAATACGTTTGGGTATCTAACTGGTATCGACAGGCGATGAATAATTTCTGGATTCCTGAAGAGATAAACATGAGTCAGGACATGAAAGATTACCGCAATCTAAGCACTTCTGAGAGGGTGGCTTATAACAAGATTCTCTCTTTCCTGATCTTTCTGGATAGTATTCAAACGGCCAACTTGCCTAATATAGCCGAGTATATTACGGCGAACGAAGTAAATCTGTGTCTGACTATTCAGGCTTTTCAGGAAGCAGTGCACTCACAATCGTATAGTTACATGCTCGACACCATCTGCTCGCCTGAAGAGCGTGCTGCTATTCTTTACCAATGGAAAGATGATGAACATTTACTGAAACGCAATAAATTTATTGGCGATATATACAATGAGTTCCAATTGAACAAAGAGTCCGCCCAACTGCTGAAAACATTGGTTGCCAACTATGTTCTTGAGGGGATTTACTTCTATGCAGGTTTTATGTTCTTCTATAATTTGGGTCGTAATGGGAAGATGCCCGGTTCGGTACAAGAGATACGTTACATCAACCGTGATGAAAATACCCACTTGTGGCTCTTCCGTTCGGTTATTCTGGAGTTGAAGAAAGAGGAGCCTCAACTCTTTACCCCTGAGGCAGTAGAGGATTTCCGCGAGATGATTAAGGAAGGGGCTCTTCAGGAGATTGCCTGGGGAGATTATGTTATTGGCGATGATATAGAGGGATTGACGAAAGAAATGGTTTCCGACTACATTAAATATTTGGCTAACTTGCGTTCGGAGAATCTGGGCTTTGGTGTTTTGTTTGAGGGATATGAGAATGAACCTCCAAGTATGTCATGGGTTTCCCAGTACAGCAATGCTAATCTCATTAAGACTGATTTCTTTGAAGCAAAGCCCAGCGCTTATGCTAAGTCTACTTCCATTGAAGACGATTTGTAGATTGCTCTCAATGGAAGTAGACTTAGGGAAGGCAATGTTTTGTTACTGAGTCACTTTTACATTCTTCAGAATAAACGGGTTGATGAGGCTTTTATTGTACTCACCTTTTTTGGCTTTGATTGTTAGGTTTTCAAAAGTAAAATTGGTGAGTACATATTGGTCTGACTTATCGACATTGAAGAACACATTACATTCAAAGTTAATGTTGCGCATCGTCAGGTTATCTGAGTAAGACATTGGAGTATCTTTCCTGCCTTGCAAGTCGAAAAACTGTTTCCAAGGTTTGATATAAAGGAAGTTTTGGGCATTCCCGGTGATATCTTCCACGAGTATATACTCATATCTTTGCGGGGTATCGGGACGCATCTTTAGCCAGAGCAATCGGTTTGCGTTCTTCACTGTGCATCGGCGAAGAATAATGTTGCGGTCGTGAATGGATTCACTGCCGAAGGTCAAGGCACTGTGGCAGAATCCATAGTTACAGTCTTCGATAATGATGTTGTGATTACTACCGTTTGTTGTGTCTTTATCCGCCCATGGACCCTTTCCACCTTTCAGGGCAACAGCATCGTCATTCACCGATATGTAGCAGTTCTTAATCAGTACGTTGCTGCATGCGTCAATATCTACTCCGTCGGTGCTGGGAGCTTTTACAGGTGCGACCGGTGAGAAGATGTGCAGATTGAGCAATTTTACGTTGTTGCTTTTGTACAAGTGAGTAGTCCAGAAGGGAGAATTGATAAGGCTTACTCCGGATATTTGCACATCGTTACAGTTCGATATATATAGTAACCGGGGGCGAAGCTCGTCCATATTGGTACATTTGGGATTTACCGCACGACGCAACCAAAACGATTTCCAATAACGAGAGCCATTGCCATTAATCGTACCTTTGCCCGAAATGGTGAACCCATTCACACCATCAGCATTTATCAAAGCTGAGAAGTATTTAAGAGTCTGCCCTTCCATGCGTGTAAGCGTAATGGGGAAGTTACTAATATCGTCGCTACCTTTCAAAACCGCTCTTTCTTCGAGATACAGGTGAGTTTTGGGCTTGAAGAACAGAGCACCGCTAAGATAAATCCCCTTAGGAATAATCACTACACCACCGCCATTCTTTGCAGCCAAATCAATGATGGCCTGAATCTTTGCTGTTTGCAGCAAGGTGCTGTCATTAACTACTTTGTAGTTGATAACGTTGTATTTTGCGCCCAAAGTTTCAATGTTTGCAATTTCGTTCTTTCTAAACCAATCGGGAATAGCTGTTCCGTCAGGGAATTTCTCTTGTCCGAAGAGCTGAATGCTAATTAGTGCTGTGACTAAAAATGTAGTGAGTCTCATAGCTTTAATCATTAATTAAAGGGTGAATAGTGTTTTCAATGCTTCATGTTGCAAATGTAAGTAGATTCAATGAAATATTGCCGGACTGTTTCTGTCTTTAATGATTTATTGACTAAGTCTTTTGTCTTTCACGCTCAATAATACCATACAACCGTACGTTTTTAAGTAACTACTCAGGTTGTTCTTTAGTTGTACAGTGATCCTCTACTGGCAGTTTCGCAATTGCCAGTAGGGTCTTATATCTTGAGATTTGATTTTTCTTTGCCGTATCTACGATTGAGTGTAATTGC
>Ga0316613_10000819_pt1 | contig 22805 bp, 26 predicted proteins | sample OWC_soil_day10_C_2_FD_207647 | JGI IMG/M metagenome (GOLD analysis project Ga0316613, IMG submission 207647) | Wetland soil microbial communities from Old Woman Creek delta, Ohio, United States - OWC_soil_day10_CT_b | ecosystem: Environmental > Terrestrial > Soil > Wetlands | place: USA: Ohio...
AGAATACAATTCTATCTGTGCAAGATTGCGATGCTGTCTTAACAATGCGTATTGGGCATCATGCCAAACAACAATTAATGGCAAAAGGAATTTACAGTGTAGAGTATTGTGACACTGTGGAAAATGGTTTGCACTATACAGTGAGTCAATTGGCAAAGAAGGCGTTATTATGAGACCTAAGATTAAGTAGTGCTGCAGAGTAGTTAATTTATAATTGACAAATGCTGTTATTTATGGTATTTTTAATAAGATAATATTGTGAGTTAGCTGATCAGAAAACTGAAGGCTAAGGAATTGTTCCGTATGCGGAACTGCCTTAGCCTTTTTCTTTTTGACTAGTAATAGATAAGTGCCATACTTCTATAGATATTGTGGCATCAGTTAAATGGCTGATTAGAAAAACTGAAGGCTAAAAGTTTCTCATAGGTAGAATTCTTTTAGCCGATTATATCATCTTAAAGCTGACTGGATAACCAGAGGCTGGGTTTTCGCGGGATCGAAGAGTATAACACTTTCCGATTCCAAGTAAGGGCAACTAAGGCTTTGTGCAAGCCAAGTTTTCTTTATATAGGCGGAAATCCAGTCTCTTTTTTATGATAAGGAGAGTGTATTATGGAAAAAAATAAAGATCAGATGACTCCGTTGGAACGTTTTGCGGCTTATAACAAGCAAGAATCAATTGATCGTCTGCCTTGTGTTCCCATTGTCGGTAATACGGCAGCACGGGTTATTGGGGTTCGCGTATCGGATTTTCGAGGGAATGGTAAGTTAATAGCGAAGGCCCATATTGAATCCTATCAGCTGTTTCGTTATGATACCGTTCGAATCTTTACAGATTTGTATGTGCAGGCTGAGGCTATGGGGGCCGAAGTTCATTATCCAATGGATGAAACGGCATATTTGAAAGTGCCTGCCATTGAAGCAGTCAGTCAGATTGACAACTTGCAACCAGCTAATCCTTACCTGGATGGTAATTTACCTCACCACCTTGAAGCAATGAAAATTGCAATGGATGCCATAGGTCATGAGGTTCCGATTACTGGAGCTTTGATTGCACCTTTTACCAATGCTGCTTTTTTAATTGGTACAGAGAACCTAGTGCGATTGGTAGGTAAAAATCCAGAGGCCGTTCATAAACTTTGTGAAGTTTCCTTGCAGACGGCACTTCAATATGCTAAAGCCATCATTGACATAGGTTGTACACCAAGTTTGACTGATGCCATGTCTTCTACTACGGTAATTAGTCCGCGACAGTTTCGAGAATTTTCGGTTCCTTATTTAAAAAGGTTAATTGATTATATACATTCTCGTGGAAAAACAGTGACTTTGCACGTTTGTGGCAAGACAGCGAAGATCTGGGAGGATATGTGTGATGCTGGAGCTGACTGTCTTAGTATTGATAATGATGCTAGTTTGTTAGACGCAAAGGCTAAAGTTGGTTTTAGGTCTAGGTTGATGGGGAATATCAAACCTTCTGAAACTATGTTACAAGGTACAATTCATGATGTCCGAAAGGCTGTATATCAATGTGTTGCTCAAGGATTTGATAATCCGAAAGGATATATTGTCGCTAGCGGTTGTAGTCTACCGACTGAAACACCATTTGAGAATATTAAAGCCATGTTAGATGCAGTAAGAGAAATAGGTTATCCCATACATGGGAGCCAGTTGAAGGAAGGGGTCGTGGAAGGTGTTAAGTTCTAAAGAACGGTTACTTACAGTATTGCGAAAGGGTAAAGTAGATCGTCCACCTGTTATTTGTACAGGTGGCATGATGAATGCAGCGATAGTAGAGATTATGAATAATACAGGGCATACCCTGCCAGAGGCTCATAGTGATGCAGAGTTGATGGCTCACCTTGCTGGTGATGTATATGAGCAGACAGGGTTTGAGAATATCGGAATTCCCTTTTGCATGACAGTGGAAGCCGAGGTTTTAGGTAGTGAGGTTACTTATGGAACGCTGATTTGTGAACCGAAAATCATGCAAGAAGTTTTTCCCACTGTTAGTGTGGTAGAAACAAAAAGTATTAATACCATGCTAGATGACGGGCGTATAAATACAGTGGTTAAAGCTACGGCCATACTGGCGGAGCGTTACCCGGATGTGCCCATTATCGGAAATTTAACAGGTCCAATCAGTACAGCAGCTTCTTTAGTAGATCCCATATCTTTATTGAAAGAGTTTAGAAAGAAACCAGCAGAATGTCATCGGGTATTGGATTATGTTACAACTCTAATTGTTGGTTTTGCTGAACGGATGATTGCTAGTGGTGCTACGGTCATTTCGATTGCTGATCCAACGGCTACTGGTGAAATATTAGGGCCTAAAGTGTTTAGGGAATTTGCTGTTTTATATCTTAATCGGATTATTGATGCAGTACATGCTAAGAATATTCCCGTTTTGGTGCATATTTGTGGGAATATGAATACTGTACAATCTTTAATTCCTGAGATTAGAGCAGATGCCATCAGTACCGATGCCCTTGTTAACCTAAGGCAACTAAAGGCTGATTACTCCCAGCTTACAACCATGGGAAATGTGAGTACTTATTTGCTGGAATTTGGCTCTGTAGAAAAAGTGGCCCAGCAAACTCAACGATTAGTTCAGGATGGAGTGGACATTATTTCACCTGCTTGTGGATTGAGTACGTCCACTTCTTTAAAATTAATCAGGGCGATGACTGACGCGGTGAAGGAGGGCTAATGTTATGATAGAAGTCGTTTTTCATCATGCAGGTCAAGAGACAAGTGCTAGGGTTAATGTGGGCGATGATCTGTTAACTGCAGCTAGACAGGGGGGAGTAATACTAGAGTCTCCTTGTAATGGGAATGGGACGTGCGGTAAATGCAAAGTAAAAATCCTATCATCCTTAGCAGAAGAGGAGATTGTACTGGCGTGTCATACCAAGGTTGATCATGATGTAGTGGTAGAAATCATTGAGCGTCATGACAGTGGAAATCTTCAAATTAAGCAGGATGGCTTGGTTAACAGTGGTGAGATTGACAGTATTATTACCAAGAAGTATATTTCCCCGAGTAATGTTACCCATGTATATCGAAAAAAGGAATTGATTTCAACAGAGCAGGGCAATACAGAGGAAGAAATTTATGGTTTAGCCATTGATATTGGTACAACCACATTAGTTGTTTCGCTGGTTAATTTGTTGACAGGGGAAGAACTTGCAGGAGCAGGTGCTCTTAATCCACAAAGTAGACTGGGGCAAGATGTATTATCGCGGATAAGGTATGCATCTAAAGAACAGGGTTTAGTAGAAATGAATCAACTGATCATTGAAGAATTAAATAGAATGATCCTACAAGTAACAGCAGATGCTGCCATTGTGGCTCACCATGTTTATGAATTGGTATTGAGCGGCAATACGTGTATGTTACATTTAGCAGTAAAGGCCAATCCAGGGCCGTTAGGTAAATATCCCTATACGCCAGTGATTCGCGGTGGCAACTCCATAGCAGCAAATGACCTTGGTCTTTACGCTGTCCCTAATGCAGAGGCATATTTGTCACCTATTATTTCTGCCTATGTAGGAGGAGATATTACTTCAGGTATTTTGGTTTCGCGTTTGGCTGAGCGGGAAGATACCAATCTATTTATAGACATTGGCACAAATGGGGAGATTGTACTCGCAACTGGCGGAAGGCTAGTAGCAACATCCACTGCTGCTGGCCCGGCTTTTGAAGGTATGAATATTTCTTGTGGCATGCGGGCAGCACCAGGTGCAATCGAGGGTTTTTCTTTAACGACAGACGGGGAGAGGACATTGAAAAACATTGGCGATCAAGCTGCTGTTGGCATCTGCGGTAGTGGTTTACTGGATATAGTAGCAGCGTTGGTCAAAAATGGAGTCATTGAAGGCAACGGAAAGTTCAGTAAAACCATGAATGAAAACCTGAGTGCACTACTCACTCAAGTGAATGGGAAAGTTGTTTTTTCTGTTGCAGAGGGAGTCTATCTATCTCAACCAGATATACGTCAGGTTCAATTGGCAAAGGGGGCAATTCGGGCGGGGATTGAGGCACTGCTTGAATATCAGAATATAACTGTCGCAGATGTAGATAGAGTGTTGATTGCTGGTTCTTTTGGTTATCATTTGAATCCGGACAGCTTAATTGGGATTGGTTTGTTGCCTGAAGCATTTCGGGATAAAATAGAGTTTTTGGGAAATACATCCAAAACAGGCGGGCAAGAATTTTTACTAAATCAAGGATCTCGTTTGGCTATTGATCAGACGATTGCAGAGATTGCGGTGCTAGAATTGGCTACTGTAGATAAGTTTGATCGATTATTTGTTAAATGTTTAGAATTTTAGGAGGATGAATATGTCAAAACATACAGAGAATAAACTTTCGTGCACCTATTGCGGGGTATTAAATTGCCACAAACAAGACAAAACATTTCCTGAGTTTTGCCTGACATCAAAGTATGATGATGAGAATGCTGTAGCGGTAGAACTTTACCGAGAAGAAGGTGAAACAGCAAAAATTGCTCGTGCCGCAGCAGAAATAGAAGGAATTTATTATGGAAAATTGACCAGGGTAGAAGAAATTATCGCGTTTAGCAAAAGAATAGGAGCTAAAAAAATCGGGATTGCGACTTGTGTTGGCTTGATTAATGAAGCTAAAACATTTATGAGAATATTAGAAGCTAAGGGGCTGGAAAGTTATAGTGTACTCTGCAAAGTTGGATCAGTGGATAAAACAGAAATTGGCATTCCTGAAGAATTAAAGGTGCAGCAAGGCGCCCATGAGTCACTTTGTAATCCTGTTTTACAGGCGATGATACTGAATAAACAGCAGACTGATTTGAATGTAATTATTGGTTTGTGTGTTGGTCATGATTCTTTATTTATCAAGCATTCAGAAGCCCCGGTGACCACACTGATTACTAAAGATCGTATTCTAGGTCATAATCCAGCGGCGGCATTATATACCAGTAGTTTTTACTATAAAAGACTTTTAGAGAAAGAAGAGTGAGGAGTTGATGATCATGTTTAAGAAAACGAGTCTATTGGTATCCCTGGTTTTAATCTTTAGTTTGCTTATTGCTGGGTGCAGTTCCTCATCAGTTAAGACCTCAGATAACAATACACCTGCAGCGGCAGTGGAAAAAATTAAATTTAATGTTGGCTATTTGCCAGCTGTGGGTCATGTACTGTACTTTGTTGCTCAAGAAAAAGGCTTTTTTGCCGAAGAAGGTCTTGATGTAGAATTATTTCAATTTACCAATTCAGGGGAAGGGTTAAATGCCATCAAAAGCGGTAAATTGGATGCTGGATCTTTTGGTACAGCAGCACCCTTAACTTTTATTGATAAAGGTACACCTTTTGTCATATTTGGTGGGATGCAGAGTGAAGGACATGCCGTTGTTACAAAACCAGAAAATGTGGATAAATTTAAGACGTTGCAAGGTTTCGTAGGAACCAAAGTAGCGACAGTGAGGCTGGCGACTGGTGATGCGGTGTGGCGTCATGCCTTGTCGAAAGCAGGTATTGATTGGAAGACACAAGTAACAGTACAGGAATTAGATTCTCCAGCCGCTGTTTTGGAAGCCGTGAAAAAAGGCAGCGCTGATGCCGGACTCGTCTGGGTTCCATTTACCGAAATGGCTGAACAACAAGGACTTAAAATAGTTGACTGGTCATCTCAGTATCTTAATAGTCATGTTTGTTGCCGTTTAGTAGGTCTTGCTGATAATGTTAAAAATAATAAAGAAGGCTTTACTCGTTTCAGTCGTGCTTTAATTAGGGCTTATGATTTTTATCTTAATAATCAGGATGAAACTGTTGAGATTATTAATAAATATGTAAAATTGGATAAAACCCTGTTGAAACAAGCAGCTTACAGTGGTCATATTCACAGTATTCCTGATCCCGACAGAAAACGGGTAGTTGCATTCTGGGAAGCTATGAAGGCCATTGGTTATCTTAAAGGGGAGCAAAATATTAATCAGTTTATTAACACTGATATTTATCATGAAGCGCTAGAACAGTTAAGAGGACGTTATCCACAAAATCCTATCTATATTCAGCTAGAAAAAGATTATAAAGCCAATGATCTTTAAAAAGGAGGATTGATTATTCTGGGATTTTTAAGTTTAAAAGATGTATCTCTTGTTTATCCAGGGCAAAAGAATGGTGAACCTTCTCTCCAGAATATCAATCTGGAAATAGAGGAAGGAGAATTTATTGCTGTTGTGGGTCCAAGTGGTGGTGGCAAAAGTTCAACCATCTCTTTATTGGCTGGTTTAGTAGAGCCGACCACTGGTCAAATTTTGCTAAAAGGAAAGCCGATAACTGGACCTGGTCTTGATCGAGCCGTAGTATTTCAAGACTATTCCCTTTTTCCCTGGATGACAGCCTTAGAAAATATTTATTTTGCACTCAAACAAGTCGGAAATGTTTCCCGAGAAAAAGCGAAAAAATTTTTAGATATAGTGGGTCTAGGAGAGGCTGCTACGAAATATCCTGGTGAATTATCTGGAGGAATGAGGCAACGGGTGGCTATTGCCCGTGCCTTTGCCTTGGGAGCACCTATCTATCTTATGGATGAACCTTTTGGGGCAGTAGATGCTAAGAATCGGATATATCTGCAGGATTTATTAATACGGCTTTGGCAGGAAACAGGGGTGAAGAAGACTGTATTTCTTGTTACTCATGATATTGATGAAGCGTTATATTTAGCGGATAGAATCGTCGTTTTTACTACAAGTCCAGGTCGTATCCGTAAGGTGATACAAGTACCATTCAAGCGTCCACGTAACCGGATTCCTCTCATTCAGGACCAGTCATATATACAATTGCGCAATGAGCTTCTTTCCCTATTGCAAAGCGAAATCATTGAAGAACTCCAAAAGGTGGAAGGCGGTGCAGGGATTTGAAACAAAGTGTCGTTGATCGGATATTGTTGTTTGTTGGATTACTCCTGTTATGGCAGACGCTTACTGGTTGGTTCCCATTGCTCGATCCATTGTTGTTTCCAGCACCGAATAAAGTATTATCTTTACTGGTTGAAGATAAAAGTGTTTTTTGGAAGAGTATTTTAAGTTCCTTTCGTCTGCTTTTTGGTGGTTATGTATTGGCAGTTATTTTGGCTATACCATTAGGATTGGTTGTTGGTTGGAATAAACGATTGCATACAACGCTGGAACCACTGATCAATATTTTAGGACCTATTCCACCGATTGTTTACATTCCTTATGCCATAGCGTTATTGCCAAGTTTTACTCATTCTTCAATTTTCATCATTTTCATTGGTGCTTTTTGGCCATTATTTATTAATACTGTGGCTGGGGTTAGAACAGTGGAAAAAGGAATTATTGATTCAGCCCGCACATTAGGGGTTAGTCAGTGGAGCATGCTGATTCATATTTTATTGCCTGGTGCTATGCCGCAAATTTTTACAGGTGGTACAGTTAGTTTGGTATTGGCGTTTATCTTACTTACAGCTGCAGAAATGATCGGAGCGACTAGTGGACTGGGCTGGTATGTTAAATATTTTGCTGATTTTGCCGATTATCCTAGAGTAGTAGCAGGTATTTTGGTGATAGGTGTAGTTGTATTGGGGTTGACTATTTTTTATAATCGTTTAGAACGCCATCTTCTTCGTTGGAGAAAAATGGGATAATGATAGCAATTTTGCAAATAAATAAGGAGGTTTTACCATGTCGACTAAAGAACAAGAATTATTCAAAAAATTATCGGATGCTGTTGTTGAGATGAATGAGGATGAGGTTGTAAGTCTTTCCCATCAAATTGTATCTGAGGAAATTGATGCCTATGAGGCCATTGATCAAGGTCTTTCTGATGGAATGGAAAAAGCGGGTAAATTATTTGAAGATGAGGAATATTTTATTCCTGAATTGCTGTTGTGTTCAGATGCAATGTATGCCGGTCTAGATGTATTGAAGCCTCATATAAAACAGGAAGAACATGTAGAAAAGCATAAAGTTATCATCGGTGTCGTTGAAGGTGACACTCATGACATTGGTAAAAATTTAGTCAAAATTATGCTTGAAACTTCAGGATTTGAAGTTTTCGACCTGGGTAGGGATATTCCACCACAACAATTCGTTGCGAAGGCAAAAGAAGTTGGGGCAAAAATTATTGCATTAGCAACACTCATGACGACTACCATGGATGGCATGGATGCAGTGATACACTTGCTGAAGGAAGAAAATATAAAAAATGAATATAAAGTCATTATTGGTGGTGGCCCCATTTCCCAGAGTTTTGCTGATAAAATAGGGGCAGATGCATATGCTGTTAATGCTGCCGATGCTGTAAAAATTGCTAAGAGGCTTGTAAAGGAGGCTGTTTAGTTAAAGGATACAACATAAATTTATAGGGGTAAGACTATGAGTTTTGCACAAAAAAGCAAAGGTTGGAGAGCGTTGAAGGTAGTTCTCTAGCCTTTGCTTTTTGCCTGCGGCATCAGAAAGTATAACACTTTCTTGCTTCCAAGTAAGAACGACTAAGGCTTCTGCTCGCGTCTGAGGACTTGGCAAGCCTTAGTCGTTCTTATAGTGTACTTCTAATGGGCAACTCGGTAGAGTTGCCCATTTTGTAGATTAAATACTTCATCAGCGCGTGCTGCCAAAGCAGGATCATGGGTAATAATCACGACACTGGTTCCCGTATTCCGTGCTTGTAGCAAACAATCGGCAACGCTTGTAGCCAAGGATGGGTCTAAGTCATTGGTTGGTTCATCAGCCAATAAGATGGGTGGATTCAATAATAAGGCTCTTGCAAGGGAAACACGGCGCAATTGACCTAAACTAAGTTGTTGGGGTTTGTGATTTAGGCGGTGTTCCATGTTAAAGTGAGTTAATAATCCGATTGCTCTATTTTCTAAGGTTTTATCTTTCAGGGTTAACCAGGCAGGTACCATTACGTTTTCGAGGGCAGTGAGAGAGTTGATCAAACGGGCCCTTTGAAAAACAAAGCCAAAATATTTTCCCCGTATTTTGGCTTGTTCTTGTTGATTTAGGGCACCCACATCAAGGTTATCAATTAGTATTCTCCCAGAAGTAGTATTTTGCAGTAATCCCATGATGGACAAGAGGGTAGTTTTTCCACCACCCGAGTCGCCAACAATGGCTAACGCTGTTCCTTTTTTTACAGTAAGAGATAGGTTTGATAAAATTGTATCCTCGCCATAACGTTTACTAATATTTTGTAGTTCAATTAAGTTGTTCATGTTTCCCTCCACATTAATCAAATTCCCCACGTGTCATGACAGTACTCGGGTCGACTCGACTACTCCGGTAAGCAGGTAACCAGGCGGCCAGAGCTCCTAAGCCCGAGAAAATTACCGTCAATGTGAGAGAAAGAGTAGCAAAGAAATACCAGGTTGGCTGAACGAAGGGAAAGGATTGGTGGGACTTAAGTAGTACTAAACTTGCCATGTATAACCCGCCACCTAAAAGAAGACCAGCTAACGATCCAGCTAAAGCGATGACTATCGCTTCTCCCACTATAATAGAAGTTATCTCTTGACTAGAAGCCCCAAGTGCTAGGTAAAGTCCCCATTCTGCCTGCCTATCAACAGTTAAAGTATAAAAACGCGAAAAGAGTTGAAATAACGACAGAAAGACTACCAGCAAGCCGATGCCCCCTAGTAACCAAATGATAACTGTAAATTGATCATTGATGCGTTTTTTAACATCTGCTGCTACGATGGTTTGCACGTAATCAACTTGTTGAATTTTTGTCACGATATCCATGATATTAGCTGATTCGTCGACTTGCACTAAAATTGTGGAAATGAGTTCAGCAGGCGGGCCTTGTTTTTCCCATATTGATTTTAATGCAGGGGTTTTGCCAACAACACGTCGTGCTTCAGCCATACTGACAAAGAGTGAATAATCCAGAGTTGTTCCAGTTTCTTCCGCTACCGTTACAATGTCATACCAAGTTCCGAGAATCATAATTTTATTTTGCGTCCAAGTGGGTACTTTCGCTCCGAGAATGACCTCATTGTCTTTGAGTTCTGTTTTTTGTAGTTTTTTTAGCCATGGCGCAACAACCCAGTCGCTGGTTGGATCATAGCCAATCATACGGTTATTTGTTCCAATGTCATGGCAGTCCGCTGTCAAACTGTGAGTGAAAAATTGGGGTGTTGCCTGGTGAATTCCAGGAATGGAACGTATGGCATCAACGGTTTTTTGTGGCATGTAGGTATTGGCTGCCGCTCCGCCAAATAATACAAGGCTAGGTTCTATGGTTGCACCACCAGGTATAATGACAATATCAGCCCCCATGCGTTGTTTAGAAATTTCCATACCGGAAGACACGCCGTTATAAAGAGCCGATATGCATAAAATAATGGCAACCCCGATGGCAATGGAAAATAGGATGGCAAAGCTTTGCAGCTTGCGATGCAAGAGACTTTTCCAGATTAGAAATGTCATGTAACCTCCTCCGATTGTGTTTTGCTGATTAAAAAGGCGATTAAAAGTCCTGTGATAGCAAGTATGCTACCGCCGATTGTCGTAAAAGAGGCGGTTTTTAGGCAAGCTCCATTCTCGCAGATACCGATAGCCCACGATTTGGGTAAGATGATGACGGTAATTCCAAGCAAGAGGACAATAAAGCTAGCTAATAAGCGACCTTCGGTCGTGCGTAGTACCAACAGACTGGCAGAAAGTATTACAGCGAGTAATGTAATGATAAATTCAGCCTGATAAGCATAATGGCATTGCATAGGACTTCCGTTACCTGTATGCCCTGTGCAAATTGATACAAACCTGGGCAAAATCAAAAGTGAAACGCTAATGATAAGAGCGATCCATGATAATATTTTATAACGATTCATGATGGTTAACTCCTTTTTTGTATAAGATCCAAGTCATTGAGAAATAGTGAAGAGTGCCCATGTTTATGGGGTGTGTTAGGATCTATTTGTCTCAAAGGAACCCTGTTTAGTCCATTGTACAAAATGACAATTCCCAAGGAAAATATTAGAAAAGCCAAGACTAGAAATCGATTAAGTGCCATTGTTTATCACCCTTTTAATAGTTATTTTACTTATCTTCGTTTTCTTTGCCGTAACACTTATCTTCTAACCAATTAAGCCACCTCCCTTATAAAAAATAAAAACGAAAAGGCCGAGTTTATCCCGTAGGATAGACTCGGCCTTTAGTTTTTCTAACCAGCCAGCACTTATTTGGTTGTAAGCACTTTTATTTTGGTGTTTGATAAAAATGATAACATCTATGGTTAGAATTGTAAATATATTTTTAGCAAGATTACAGATCAGGGAATTTAAACAGCAGATTGTAATAGACTTTTATATTTACACCTTATAACTTGCATTTTTCAATTTTCAATAAGGTTGAGAAAATGTATTGACAAATCAGTAAAATAAATTATACTATAAAGAAAGTAGAGTGTTTATATCGTATTTTGTGGCTGATCAGAAAAACTGAAGGCTAAAGTAATGTCCTTTTGGATATACTTTAGCCTTTTTTATTTAGCCATACAGTATCTGGCAGGTATTCAATACCTGAGGGCTGCAGAAATGGCAATCGACAAATGAAGAGTAGTTTTGACTGATCAGTAGTACATACTGAAGGCAAAGACGGATCCTAATATAAGGATCAATCTTTGCCTTCTTTGTTTATTAATAATATAAGGAGGAAGAGATATGAGCAAATTTATTGAGAGACCACGCTATTTATGTACACTTGGGGGTGCAATAGCAACTTTGAAAGTCTTGCCACGTGTAGTGCCTATTATCCATGCTGCAGCTGGTTGTGGTGGTAATATTGCCAATGCCTTGCATGGTGCATCTGGCTATTTGGGCAGTGGCTATTGTGCAGGACTAGCGCTACCGAGTTCTAATATCTATGAAAAAGATATTGTATTTGGTGGAGAAGAACGATTAACTGAACAAATTACTACAACACTTGAGGTTATTGATGGTGACTTGTATTTTGTAGTCACTGGATGCATGGTGGATATTATTGGTGATGATGCAGTGGCGGTGGCAAAGCGGTTTCACCAAGATGGCAAGCCGGTTTTGGCAGCTGAGACAGGTGGCTTTAAAGGCAATTCTTATAAAGGGTACGATATTGTTCTAAGTAAACTATTTGCTGACTTTGTTGAAAAGAATCCAGTAAAGGAAAAGAATGTTGTTAATTTATTTGGTATTGTCCCCATTCAGGATGTATTTTGGAAAGGTAATTTGAATACCTTAAAAGCACTTCTTGAAAAAATTGGTTATGAGGTTAATAGCTTTTTTGGTGAAGGAGAAACACTGGAAAATCTTAAATATGCTGGTGCTGCTAGTTTTAATATCCTTGTATCTGATGTATATGGGGTTGAACCTGCCAAAATATTCGAAGAAACCCATGGAGTACCTTATGTGATTGCAACCTTACCTATTGGTTCAGCTGGTACTGAAAGATTCTTGCGCACAGTAGGCGAAGCCTTAGGGACTGAAAAGACCCTCGTTGAGCAGGTCATTGCCGAGGAAAAAGCCCGCTATTATAGCTATATAGAACGATTGGCTGATGTCTATAATGATTTGGATTTTCAACGGTACAGTGTAGTGGTGGCTGATGTGAATTACGCTCCAGCTCTGGCTAGATTTCTGGCTGATGATTTGGGATGGTTACCAGAGCTCGTGGTGATTACCGATGTCCTTACGGAAGAAGAGCAGCAATTGGTAGAAGCAAGATTTGAAGACTTTACGTCTGGTATTCGTCCTAAAGTTGTATTTGATACCAATACATCGAATGTGAGCAAACATTTCAATGCTTCTTGGCCGCGTAATAACAACGATCGATATTTCGATAGTTTTAGCCCCGCATTTGTTTTGGGAAGTAGTTTAGACCGGGATTTTGCTTCATCCATAGGAGCACCGCACTTAAGTGTATCTTATCCGGTATCCAACAGGGTTGTCCTGGATAGAGCCTATGTTGGTTACCGCGGAGCATTAAGTTTAGTGGAAGATATTTTTGGATTATTAGTAGAAAGCAGATAGGAGAGAGAATGAAATGGATTATATAAAAGATAAAGCACCTCCAGTACGTGAAGATCGTTTAAGAGCTTGTAATGCATATGGAGGATCATGCAACAATTTGGTGGAACAATCCCAAAAGGGATGCCTTAATGGCATCAAGAGGACATTTTCCCAAACTCAAGGATGCCAGTTAAACTTAAGTCTAGCTATATTGAACACGATTCGTGATGCAGTGGTTATTGTGCATGGTCCCCTTGGTTGTGGTGGAGCTAATTTATCAGTTGCTGGAATCAATAAGAACTTCCAACAATTGCGAGACAGTAACGCACGGGGATTGCTATGGGTTAATACCAATATGGGTGAGTCAGAAGTCATCAATGGTGGTGAAAATAATTTACGAGATGCCATTTTGCATGCTGAAAAGGAATTTCGTCCGAGTGCCATTATTATTGTGAATAGCTGTGTACCAGCCATTATCGGCGATGACATTGATAGTGTTGTCGAAGGAGTACAAGGTGAAATAAAGGCCAAAATTGTACCTGTGCATTGCGAAGGTTTCAAGACGAAAATCATGGCTAGTGCTTATGATGCAGTATATCATGGAATCTTACGGAATCTGATACCAGAGCTGGATGCAGATGCAGTATCTAAACAAGACAATAAAAATCAACTTGAAGAATTACAGGAAAAATATCGTATGAGTCGTACGGTGAATGTGCTCAATGTTTCGTCTATGAGTCGCGTTGACGAGTATGAATTGGTGAGGTTATTAAAAGCTTTGGATTTAAATTTAAACATATTGCCTTGTTATGCTCATCCTGAAGATTTTCTTAAAGCCACTGAGGCGGCACTTAATGTGAGTATTTGTGCGACTCATGACGATTATTTTGTTGAACATTTAAAAACAAAATATAATATTCCCTTTATTCTTCGAACCATTCCAGTTGGTGTTAAATATACAAATCGTTGGATTGAGGATATTGCTAAATTCTTTGGCCTTGAAGAAGAGGCTCAACGATTTATTGCCCAAGAAACTAAATTACTCGAAGAAGCATTGGAACCATATCGAGCATTGTTTAAAGGGAAAAGAGTCGTGATTGGTGGTGGTGAAATTCGTGTTGTTGCTAATGCTGAACTTCTTACTTACCTTGGATTTCAAGTAGTGGGTATGCGTGCTTATCATTATGATCAGTTTGCTGATGAAATGCTAGAAGAAGTCGCAGAAAGTGATAAAGTTCCATTTAATGTAGCCACTGGACAGCCATTTGAACAGGCCAATTTGCTTGCCAATTTGAAACCAGACTTGTATGTCGGTCATGTTAATAACAATGGGTGGGCAGGAAAACAGGGGATTCCCGTTTTACCAATCTTTCACCAAAGTAATATCTTCCTCGGTTATACAGGGGTATTCGAATTTGCTCGGCGTTTAGCCAGAGTGCTACGAAATTCTTCATTTAATCGCAATTTAGGTGAAAATACGAAACTTCCTTACTTTGAAAACTGGTATGAAAAGGATGCTTTTTCCTACATCGATGAGGGAAATGTATAGCATGAAGTGTAAGTGAAAAATAAGAGGAGTGAATTTTATGTCAAAAATCGCTAATAATATTACGGAATTAATCGGTAGTACGCCACTACTTAAAATCAACAAAGTTGCCCAAGGAGCGAAAGCTGAAGTGGTCGTTAAATTGGAATCTTTTAATCCTGGTGGCAGTATCAAAGATCGTATTGGTTTCAGCATGATCAAAGATGCCGAAGAAAAAGGACTAATTAACGCAGATACTGTTATTATTGAGCCGACAAGTGGCAATACAGGGATTGCTCTGGCACTCATCGCTGCATCTAAAGGCTATCGCCTCATCTTGACAATGCCTGATACCATGAGTGTGGAACGGCGCAACTTATTAAAAGCATATGGGGCAGAATTAGTATTGAGTCCAGGTGGTGAAGGAATGAAAGGAGCAATCCGTAAAGCGGAAGAATTAACAACGCAAACTCCGAATTCTTTTATTCCACAGCAATTTAATAATCCAGCCAATCCAGAAGTTCACCGGGCAATTACAGCTGAAGAAATATGGAAAGATACAGATGGTAAAATTGACATTATCGTCGGCGGTGTGGGTACAGGTGGTACTATTACTGGCGTTGGTGAAGTACTTAAAAAACGCAATCCATCGGTTCAGGTAGTGGCTGTAGAGCCTTTTGATTCCCCCGTTCTTTCTGGAGGTCAGCCTGGGCCCCATAAAATTCAGGGGATTGGAGCAGGATTTGTTCCTAACGTATTAAACCTTCCCATTGTTGATGAAATTTATAAAGTGAAAAACGAAGAAGCTTTAGATACAGCGCGGCGTCTAGCAAAAGAAGAAGGTGTATTGGTAGGGATTTCTTCTGGGGCTGCAGCATTTGCAGCGTTGCAGATTGCTAAGCGCCAAGAAAATGAGGGGAAATTAATTGTAGCAATACTGCCAGATACAGGTGAAAGGTATCTTAGTACTGTGCTCTTTCAAGAGAGCTGATTTTTCAGAATAGGATCGTTAAAATAAAAATAAGTAACTTGTCTGACTAGAAAACTAGAGGTCAAGTTCCCTAAGGAGGGGACTTGACCTTAGATCATTTATTGAGGTATATGTCGACGAAACGGGAGTTGCCTGTGGCCCAGGCTGATGAAAAAACGGCTAAAATTGTTGCTCGTAATATCAATCGTATATATCAAATTAGGAGTAAATTTGATGATAAGCCTACTGCGTTCCAAGTTATTAAACAATTAGATCTTACTGTAAATAAAGGTGAGTTCCGCATAAAAGTGTAGCAGAGTCCATATCTACATTAGCGACGTTATAGGAGAGAAAGTTTATGATTGCCATTAAAAATAATCTGACTCGTATAATTGCCTTGCCTCCTGTGTTTAAAGGAAAAAAATACGAGAGAATATGCACACGTTAGATGTGAAAGCAGAGCTAACGGTCGAAGTTGACGCTTTGAGAGTTCTGATGAAAATTATTCCTGGACAGAAGATTGCAGTGGCTGTCGCGAACCAAGGAATGACTAACTTAATTGCAATGGTGAAAGTATTAATCACTCGACTGCGATCAGTGGGAGCAGAGCCTTTTATCATAACTGCAATCGGTGGCGGTGAGCGACTTTCAGCTGATGAGCAAAGACATATTTTAGAAACTATAGGAATTACAGAACAGGCTGTAGGTGCCCCTATCTATTCAACAAAGGAAACTGTCCTTATTGGTGAGTCTCCCCAAGGTATACCAGTGTTTATTGATCGCTATGCCTATGAGGCTGATGGTATTATAGTTGTTAATCGGACAAAATTTCATATTAATTAAAATTATATTGAATGAAAAGTTAGTACTGGGTGCAGTCTCAAGATAATATTGTATTTAGTATAGTTTAATCATGAATTTATCTTAGTTTATCAGATAACTAAAGACTGAGGATGTATTTATGGACCATAGTGAAAGAATAGAGTCATGGAATATAGAACTAACTGGATTTAGAGATATTAGAGAACCGTGATTCCTTAATGACACTAGAGGTTAACGTTTCAAAAAATGGTGGTGAATGATGGCCGGATTTTGAAAGATCCTAAGGCCAAATGCCAGAAGGGCTGCATAGTATAGATCAATATAATCAGTTCCCCGATACAAATGAGGCCAGCGGCCGAGAGCGCATTAGTAAAGAATCCTGTCATGAAAATCAGATTATCAAATTGTTCTTCTGATCCAGCCCGTAAGCCGCCAAACACCGAGTCTAGGGAAGCGAGCAAGGCTACAGACATATAGTTGGTATATTCTATGGGCATGCGCAGGATCGTGGTTGGCAGATGGTTCTTTCTATAAAAAAAGTATTGACTCAATGTAATACTCATGGTAATCTTAAAATAAGTTGAATATTGCATTGCTGATCAGATAACTGAAGGCAAAAGAACTGTTTTAAAGCAGATTCTTTTGCCTTTTCTTTTTCGATAATTATAAATAGAGTCAATTCTTGGAGTGTTGTGATTTAAGTTGCTTTATTTCTGGCATTAGCATGCATATACATTCTGTGGAAAAAATTGGGGGGGTAATGGTATGTTAAAGATTGCAAAGAATTTAACATAATTAATAGGCAATACGCTATTGTCAGAGCTGTCTAACTATGGTGAGCAGCATGGGCTTAAGGCTAGGATCATTGCAAAATTAGAATATTTTAATCCGTTGGGTAGTGTCAAGGACCGCATTGGTTATGCCATGATAAAGGATGCAGAAGAAAAAGGTTTAATTAGTGCGGGTTCAGTAATTATTGAGCCAACCAGTGGTAATACTGGTATTGCCGTGGCTTTTGTGGCAGCTGCTAAAGGGTACAAATTGATTTTAACCATGCCTGAGACCATGAGTATAGAAAGACGGAATTTGCTTAAGGGTTTGGGGGCTCACTTAGTGCTTACTCCTGGCGCACAAGGTATGAAAGGTGCGATCAGCAAAGCTGAAGAACTGGCAAAGGAAACTACCCATTCTTTTATTCCGCAACAGTTCCAAAATCCAGCCAATCCTGAAATACACCGCAACACAACAGTTGAGGAAATATGGCGGGATACAGATGGCAAAGTGGATATTTTCATCGCTGGGGCTGGTACAGGTGGCACGGTTACTGGGGTCGGTGAAGTGTTAAAAGCTAAGAATCCAGATGTGAAAATTATAGTTGTCGAACCAGCAGATTCTCCTGTTTTGTCAGGAGGCAATCCTGGTCCCCATAAGATCCAAGGGATTGGGGAAGGATTTGTTCCTAGTGTTTTCAATAGTAATGTTATTGATGAAATATATAAAGTTCAAAATGAAGAAGCATTTGATACAGTGAGGCAGCTTGCGTCATCAGAAGGGTTGCTTGTCGGTATATCTAGTGGTGCAGCAGTATTTGCTGCGACGCAAATTGCAGCTCGTCCCGAAAATTTAGGGAAAATCATTGTCGTGTTGTTGCCTGATACAGGGGAACGATATTTGTCGACACCGCTGTTGTTCCAATCAGAGTAATAATACTGTCATGGATACGTATCAAAGGTGCAGGTGCTATTTTAAGAGGAGGTTAATAATGGAAGAAATTAATATCAAAACTAAACAACTTAATGATTTTCTCAGTGGATTTGGAAGTGTAGTGGTAGCTTTTTCCGGTGGTGTGGATAGTAGCTTTTTGGCTGCGGCAGCACTGCGCGCTGTAGGAGATAAGGCGATTGCGGTCACTGCTTTTTCAGAGACGCTGGCTGAGAGCGAGAAAAATGAAGCCGTCTTAATTGCTAAGGAAATTGGCATTCAGCACATACTTTTAAATATTAGTGAACTGAATAGTTCAGAGTTTGTGGAGAATACCGTGAGTCGTTGTTATCACTGTAAGAAAGAACGGTTTTCAGTCTTAGCTGAGTGGGCTAAGGAGAATCATTATAATTGGGTGCTTGAGGGATCTAATGCTGATGATCTATCTGATTATCGTCCTGGAATCAAGGCTGTGGAAGAACTTGAGTCTGTAAGGAGTCCTTTGCTTGAAGTCGGTCTTACTAAGAGTGAAATCAGAGAGATATCAAGACAATGGAATTTGCCGACCTGGGATAAACTAAGTGCGGCTTGCCTATCTTCTCGGGTAGCCTATGGAATTTCTGTTACTGCAGAAAGGCTTAAGCAAATAGAAGATGCCGAAGAACTGGTAAAGAAGTTTTGTTCAGGGCAAGTCAGGGTTAGACATCACGGAAATATTGCAAGGATTGAAGTAGTACCTGAAAATATTGGGTTAATTATCGCTCCCGAAATCGCGAGCATACTTGATCAGGGTTTGAAAGAAATCGGCTTTACTTATGTCACTGTTGATTTGGCTGGCTATCGAATGGGTAGTATGAATGCAAATATATAGTGGGTTTACTATAAAAATAACACTAAGTTATGGAAAATTCTTTTAATTATCTTTAGTAACAGATGAAAATATTGGTGATATACCAATAAAAAATAAATACTAAGAGCTGATTGGAAAACCAAAGGCCGAGGATGTCCCCTATTTAGGGAGGACATCTGAGGTCTTTTTTATTTTGCAATCATTCACGAAATGACAAAGGAGGATTATTCAATGGCAGGTGCAACACAATCGACGCTTCCTTGGTATCAAAGAGAAGATACATGGGCAATTATCATTGCTTTGGGACTTGTTCTGGGCATTAGTGCTGCGTTCTTTGGCGGTGTGATGGGATTATTTAAATCAATGGCAGTTAGTATTCCTGGATGGTCTAATGATGTAAGTAAAGTGACTGCTGGGTTTAGTAAAAATATTTCTGGACTCTTTATATTATTTGGATTTTTTCTTATGGCTTTTTCGATAGGTGCTCGTGTGATGGGCTATAATGTTAAACATTTTATAGCAGGTTTCACAGTGTTATATATTGTATCGGTGTTTATTTCTATTCTGGGTTCCAATCAATTTATTAAAGAGTGGCAGCTAGAAACTCCACTACTTGCCTTGATGGTCGGTCTACTTATCGGCAATACTGTGACCCTGCCACGGTGGTTTCAGGCTGGATTAAGGACTGAGTACTACGTAAAAACTGGTATCGTTCTTATGGGGGCTACCTTACCATTCACCATCATTATGCAAGCGGGTCCTTTCGCAATACTGCAAGCGACAATTGTTTCCGTTATCACTTTTGCAGTGATTTACTTTGCCGCAACTCGTTTGTTTGGTTTAGATGAACGTTTTGCTGCCTGCTTGGGGGCAGGTGGCTCGATTTGTGGTGTATCGGCTGCAATTGCGATTGGTGGCGCTTGTCGTGCGAAAAAAGAGTATGTTTCTGTGGCTATATCCATGGTTATTGTTTGGGCCGTAGTGATGATTTTCATACTTCCTCTGTGGGCGAAGCAATTGGCCATGGATGCTGGGCCTGCCGGGGCGTGGATTGGTACTTCGGAGTTTGCTGATGCAGCTGGTTTTGCAGCTGCCGAGGCTATGGGAGATGAAAGATCTGTTAAAACTTTTACGCTGATGAAAGTTGTTGGTCGAGATATGTTTGTAGGCGTGTGGGCACTCGTGGTTGCCTTTTTATCGGTAACAGCTTGGGAAAACAAAAGTTCCGCTACATCGGAGCGTATTGATAAAGGAGAAATCTGGCGTCGTTTTCCTAAATTCATTATTGGTTTCTTTATAACTTCAATCTTTATCACTGTGCTTATTGCGATGATGGAGCCTAAAACTGCGTCGGCTTTTTCAAAAGATGCTTTAGGATCTATCAAAACATTACGTGGTTGGACATTTACGTGGACGTTTTTAAGTATTGGGTTTACCACCCGTTTTCGTGAGCTGACTTCTTTTGGTTGGAAACCGCTAGTGGCATTCACAATTGGTGTATTAATCAATGTTCCCCTTGGTTACTGGCTATCTAATGTAGTATTTGTAGATTACTGGTTGAACATTAAATAATTTAAATTTCACGGAACTAAAAACAGTTGGCAAGGCATTGTATTGACGTGTTGCTAAAGGAGGACCAATCATGGGAGAATTGCATAAATCGATGGTAGATCATCTGACTCGGATTATATTAAAACCGGTGGAGGAGCCCTTGCGTTGTCAACAATTTCTGATGAATGATATGGCTGATGCGCAGGCAGTAAGATGTTTTGGCCTACAATTGCAACGCAGAACGAAACGGGTAGCATTAATGATGGAATTGCTGTTGACAAAGGGGTTTGTTTTTAGTTTTCAAAAGGGCTATATTTTTGCTGACTCGCCAGTGATGGAAGCGCAGGAGGCAAAAGAATATTTACTGGAGAATGGATTTTTTGATCAAGAATTTCAAATATTTCTAGAGTATGGGCGTAAATGGGGCGTAATGTGAAATGAAAACAATATCCTATAAGATAGTGTAGAAATAAAGGCCTCGGCTGTCCGGGATGTCCGAGCAGGCTGTAGCGGAAGTCAGATGGATGGGAAAGGAAGCACTAGTTCCGCAAAGCAAGCCGCTACGGTAAGTAAGGCGCAGCCGACTAGCCTAAATCCTAGTATAGGAATAAAGTGGACATAGCGGTATAGGAGTATATAACGAAAACGAATAATGAATGATGAGAGGGTAATGACTATGAATAAAAAAGTAATACGAATGATTGTTGCTGTATTGGTAGCGGTGCTTGTATCGGGAACGGTATTGCTGCCAACTACGGCAACGATATTTGCCGCAGAACAGACGGCTGATCAGGAACAGTCGACGCCTCCATCGGAGAATGCTCCGAAAGACGGTGGTAATGAACATTCAGGTCATCATATGTAATAGCAAAGCAGCCCTTCTATAGAAAGGGTTGCTTTTGTATATAGAACAATTAGAAATAAACCGTGAATTCACATAAGTTTTTCATATTTTCTTCAAAACTTCTTCACAATATACTTGTATACTAAAGATAAAAAACGCGGCTAAAAGCAAATATAAAAATGAAAATGTTATGTGAGAGGGGGGCTTCTTGTGGCCCAATATTCAGTATTAATTGTAGATGATGATGTGAAACTAGTTATGCTTTTACAAACCTATTTTGTAAAAGAAGGCTATATCACTTACACAGCGAATGATGGTTTAGATGCATTGCAGGTGGTGTGGGAACGGAAACCGGATATTATGGATGCTGCCAGGCCTCGACGGTTTGGAGGTTTGCTGGAAAATTCGGAAGAATAATGATATTCCTATTATCATGCTTACCGCCCGGGATGAAGAAAGTGATCGGTTAATAGGTCTTGAAATCGGAGCCGACGATTATGTGACCAAACCATTTAGTCCTAAGGAAGTGATTGCTCGGGCCAAGGCCATTTTGCGCCTTGCGAATAAAGAGGTGGTGAGTCACGAACCAATTAAAGCGGGCACGATGATCATTGACTTGGAACGTCACCATATTACCAATGGTGGTCAGATTGTGGATGTGACACCTACTGAGTTTAAAATTATGGAAATATTGGCTGGTAATGCCGGTAAGGTTTATAGTCGTCTGCAGATTGTCGAACAAATTCAAGGGTATAGCTTTGAAAGGTATGAACGGACAATTGATGCACATATTAAAAATTTACGCCGTAAAATTGAGATCAACTCGAAGGAGCCTCACTATATTCATACAGTATACGGGATTGGCTACAAATTTGCCGGTGAAGCGGATGAATAGCATTAAGTATCGCATCACTGGTCTGATGTCTCTTGCGGTGGCTTTTACCTTATTTTTGCTGCTTTACCTGATTAATGGGCAGATGAATGAGCATTTCAAAGAGTACCTAGTCGTACAGAATATGGAAATGGGCCCAAATGGCATGATGACGCATATGGACGTCGACAATTCGACAGTGACTATCATCATGGGACCTCTAGAAGAAACTTTTTTGGCTTCCGTCCATAAATCCTTCGCCTGGGTGGCAGTCGAAAGTAAGTTGGGGGAAGATAGCATTTTTCAAGTACAATTACCTGTTGGTTTGGAAGACTACAGTCGGGATAAGGGAAATCTGTCATGAGACGCATTCTGTTGCGTCTCTATTTTTATAAAAAAAGTAGATATAAAATTCATATGAGACAAAGATAAGTAAAAGGATTATTGAGTAACTAGAAATAACATTAGTTCTTCATACTTTCTTCATGAGATATTCATAACTAGTCTGTATAGTAATAAACAGGATTATTGCGCTTTTAAGAGCTTGGAATAAAAAATGAGTTTGTCATTCGAGCTCTGAAAGTGGGGTCGAAAAGGAGGATATATGAAAACAGGAAAATGGTTTCAGAGAAAAGCATTGACTTTGACCGCTGTGCTGGTATTGGGAGTTATGGCACCGGTTATGGC
>Ga0316613_10000821_pt1 | contig 22749 bp, 29 predicted proteins | sample OWC_soil_day10_C_2_FD_207647 | JGI IMG/M metagenome (GOLD analysis project Ga0316613, IMG submission 207647) | Wetland soil microbial communities from Old Woman Creek delta, Ohio, United States - OWC_soil_day10_CT_b | ecosystem: Environmental > Terrestrial > Soil > Wetlands | place: USA: Ohio...
CAACGCAGATTTCCTGGGCGCGAGTACGGCCAATGCCATAGATGGCGGTCAAGCCAATAACAGTGTGCTGATGATTTGGGATATTAACCCCTGCTATACGTGCCATTCGTTATTCCTCAATCAATAACGTTAATTAACCTTGGCGCTGCTTGTGACGCAGTTCGGTGCAGATGACACGAACAACGCCCTTGCGCTTAATGATTTTGCAATTGCGGCAAACCCGCTTTACGGATGCTTGAACTTTCATTTCTTGCCTCTCTAATTACTGCTTCAATAATTCATTTGGTACGGAAAACAATCCGCGCACGACTCAGGTCATAAGGTGTCAACTCCACAGTCACCTTGTCACCTGGCAGGATGCGAATGTAATTCATCCGCATTTTCCCAGAAATATGTCCAAGCACTACATGACCGTTTTCCAGTTTGACTCTGAATGTTGCATTCGGCAGGTTTTCCAGCACCTCACCCTGCATCTGAATAATGTCGTCTTTTGCCATTCGTTCTGCTGTCAGTTAACGCTGCGGGAAACCGCCGCCCTTAAAATTCGACTTGCGCAACAACGAATCGTACTGGTGCGACATGACGTAATTATTCACCTGCTCCAGGAAGTCCATCGTTACGACCACAATAATCAGCAGCGATGTGCCACCAAAATAAAATGGTACCTTCCACCTCGCAACCAGAAACTCCGGCAGCAAACACACCAGGGTCACATAAATTGCACCAGCCAGCGTCAGGCGCATCAAGATGCGGTCAATATATCTGCTCGTTTGCTCGCCAGGACGGATACCAGGTACAAATGCGCCGCTCTTCTTCAGGTTATCTGCTGTTTCTCTGCTATTGAACACCAGAGCAGTGTAGAAGAAACAGAAGAAAATGATCGCAATCGCGTACAGCAGCGCATGCATCGGCTCCCCTGGAGCCAGCGAAGCCGCCAGATCCTTCAGGAAACGCACTAATACGCTACTGGTATCTGCCCCCGAGGTGAACCAGCCAGTGATCGTCGCAGGAAACAGGATGATCGACGATGCGAAAATCGGCGGAATCACACCCGACATGTTCAGCTTCAACGGTAAATGGCTGGACTGACCGCCATAAACCTTGTTGCCGACCTGACGTTTCGCATAGTTGACTAGAATCTTGCGCTGACCGCTTTCGATGAAAACAACCAGATAGGTCACGACCACCACAATGGCACAAATCACGATTGCCACCAGCGCACTCATCGAACCAGTGCGAACCAGTTCCAGCAGACCACCCATTGCGTTTGGCAAGCCTGCAGCGATACCAGCAAAAATGATGATCGAAATGCCATTGCCAAGACCACGCTCGGTAATCTGCTCACCCAGCCACATCAGGAACATCGTCCCCGTCACCAACGAAACCACCGCTGTGAAACGGAACGTCATGCCGGGGTCAATGACCAGACCTGGCTGTGACTCCAAGGCCACAGCAATGCCAAGCCCCTGGAAAGCTGCCAGAAACAGCGTGCCGTAACGCGTATACTGCGTAATCTTGCGCCTACCGGCCTCGCCCTCTTTTTTCATAGCTTCAAGCTGCGGTGAAACAACCGCCAGCATCTGCATGATAATCGAGGCCGAAATGTACGGCATGATACCAAGCGCAAACACGGTAAAACGCGACAGCGCACCACCGGAGAACATATTGAACATTCCCAATATGCCGCCTTGGTTCTGCTTGAACAGCATGGCTAGCTGGTTCGGGTCGATACCCGGAACCGGGATATGAGCCCCGATCCGGTATACCACCAGAGCGCCAAGCAGGAACCACAAACGTCCCCAGGGAAACCCAGAACCTGAATTCTTTTGGGGTTGTGGTGAAGAGGCCAATTATTGCTCCGTATTTTCGTTACGCAACCGATCCGCCGGCAGCCTCAATGGCTTCCTTTGCACCCTTTGTCGCAACCACACCCTTGAGGTTGATTGCCTTCGTGACCTGACCTGACTTGATGACGCGAACATCGCGCACCAGCACAGATACCACGCCCGCTTGTTTCAGCGTCAGCACATCAACATCCGTCACCGGCAAATTATCCAGATCGGAGAGCCTGATTTCCGCACGGAAATCTGCCGTAGTTGACTTGAAGCCACGCTTCGGCAAACGACGATGCAAAGGCATCTGACCGCCTTCGAAACCCACCTTGTGAAAACCGCCTGCACGTGACTTCTGGCCCTTGTGACCACGACCGGAAGTCTTGCCCAAGCCGGAACCAATGCCGCGACCAACGCGACGCTTTGCGTGCTTGGCGCCAATGGCTGGCTGAATAGTGTTCAATTCCATGATTATTCCTGTCCGAAAGTCACCGACTTACGAAATCACTTTGACGAGATACGATACTTTGTTGATCATGCCGCGCACCGCAGGCGTGTCTTCCAGTTCGGAAACGGAATTCAGCCGACGCAAACCCAGACCACGCACAGTGCTGCGGTGGGAATCACGCGTACCGATCAAGCTCTTTACCAATTTGACTTTCACTGTATTCGACATGATCTGCACCTCAACCCAGAATTTCTTCGATCGTCTTGCCACGCTTGGCTGCGATCTCGGACGGAGCGTTCATTGCGGTAAAAGCATTCAGGGTCGCACGAACCAGATTGTACGGGTTGTTTGAACCGAAAGATTTCGCCACAACATTATGCACGCCCATGACTTCAAAAATCGCGCGCATCGCACCGCCAGCAATCACACCGGTACCTTCTTTGGCCGGATTCAGCAGAACCTTCGACGCACCATGTTTTCCGGTAACCGTATGATGTACTGTGCCATTCTTCAGCGGCACCTTGATCATGTTGCGACGTGCTTCTTCCATTGCCTTCTGCACAGCAACCGGCACTTCCTTCGATTTGCCTTTGCCCATGCCGATGCGACCATCGCCGTCACCAACAACAGTCAGCGCGGCAAAACCCATGATACGACCACCCTTGACCACCTTAGTGACACGGTTGATCGAAATCATCTTCTCGCGCAAACCATCATCCGGCTTGTCGCCCTGCATTTTTTGTTGCATCTTTGCCATGATGAATCTTCCTTAAAACTTCAGGCCGGCTTCACGCGCGGCTTCTGCCAGTGCCTTAACACGACCGTGATAGCGGAAGCCGGACCGGTCGAACGCAACTTCGGTGATCCCAGCCTTCAGCGCCTTTTCGGCTACTTTTTTGCCTACCAGCGTTGCCGCAGCAACGTTGCCGCCTTTGCCGGTCTTGCCAGCGAGTTCCTGCCGCACTTCCGCTTCGAGCGAAGAGCACGTCGCCAGAATGGTGGCATCGGGCGCAATGACGTTTGCGTAAATATGCATGTTGGTACGATGCACGGACAAACGGGTTGCCTTCAGCTCGGCAATCTTTGCTCGCGTTTGACGTCCGCGGCGCAGACGTGATTCTTTTTTGTTCATCGTCAGCCCCTATTACTTCTTCTTGGTTTCTTTCAACTTGACCACCTCGTCCGAATAACGGACGCCCTTGCCCTTGTATGGCTCTGGGCTGCGGTAAGCACGAACTTCTGCTGCGACCTGACCAACGCTTTGTTTGTCGACACCCTTGATCACAATCTCGGTTTGCGACGGCGTTTCACAGGTTACACCTGCAGGCATCTGGTGAACCACCGGATGCGAGAAACCAAGCGACAGATTCAGCTTGTCGCCCTGGGCCTGCGCACGATAACCGACACCAACCAGCGTCAATCGGCGCTCAAAACCCTTGGTTACACCCTGCACCATGTTGTTGACCAGCGCACGCATCGTTCCAGACATTGCGTTTGCTTCACGGCTTTCATTGGCCGGCTCGAACTTCAGCGAACCATTTTCGTTGGCGATCTTGACTAGGCCATTCAGCGCCTGCTTGATCGTTCCCAACGGACCTTTTACAGTAATCTGCTCTGCGGTAATGGTAGCTTCTGCTCCACTCGGCAGCGCAATCGGCAATTTTGCTACACGTGACATTTCGGACTCCTTATGCAACGTAGCAAATCACTTCGCCACCGACACCGGTTGCGCGCGCTTTGCGGTCAGTCATTACACCTTTGGGGGTCGAAATAATCGCAACACCCAGCCCATTCATCACGTTCGGCAATTCATCACGGCCTTTATACACACGCAGACCAGGTTTCGATACGCGCTCAAGACGCTCGATTACCGGACGACGATCGTAATACTTCAGACCGATTTTCAATTCAGCCTTGCCATCTGCCTTGCTGACAGCAAAATCCTCAATGTAACCCTCATCCTTCAGAACTTGCGCAATCGCAACTTTCACATTGGACGACGGCATCGCCACGGTGCTTTTTTGCACACCCTGCGCATTGCGGATGCGGGTCAGCATATCGGCGATAGGATCACTCATGCTCATAGTTACTACTCCTATTACCAGCTAGCTTTAACAATTCCGGGAATCTCGCCACTCATGGCGAATTCACGGAGTTTGATACGACCAAGGCCAAACTTGCGGTAAGTACCGCGCGGACGACCGGTAATTGCACACCGGTTCCTCTGGCGAGTCGGGTTCGCATTGCGCGGCAGCGTCTGCAACTTCAGACGCGCCTCGTAGCGCTCTTCCTCTGACTTGCTTTGGTCATCAATGATGGCCTTCAGATCGTTACGCTTGCCGGCATACTTCTTGACCAGATCAGCGCGCTTTTTCTCACGATTTATCAGCGACAGTTTTGCCATGTCGTTCTCAATTTCTAAACGGAAATTTAAATGCGGCGAGCAGAGCCTTCGACTCGTCGTCGGTTTTCGCAGTCGTAGTGATGCTGATATTCAGCCCACGCAACGCGTCAATCTTGTCGTATTCGATTTCCGGGAAAATGATTTGCTCCCGAATACCTACGTTGTAATTGCCGCGACCATCAAACGAACGACCGGAGATACCACGGAAGTCACGTACCCGCGGCAGCGCAATGGTAATAAACCGATCGAGGAACTCGTACATACGAGCGCCACGCAGCGTCACCATGCAACCAATCGGGTAACCTTCACGAATCTTAAAACCCGCAATCGATTTGCGCGCCTTGGTCACAACCGGCTTCTGGCTGGCAATTTTGGTCAAATCACCGACCGCATTCTCGATCACTTTCTTGTCCGCGACAGCCTCCGACAGCCCCATATTAAGGGTAATCTTGGTAATGCGCGGCACTTCCATCGTCGACTTGTACGAAAACTTTGCCATCAAGTCAGGAACGATTTTTTCCTTATAAAGTTGCTGAAGTCGAGCCATGATTTCTTACACCTTAACAACTTCGCCAGTGGATTTGTAGACGCGGACTTTCTCACCGTCGACCACCTTGAACCCAGCGCGATCTGCCTTGCCGGTTGCCACATTGTACAAAGCGACATTCGACACATGAATCGGCATCGTCTTATCCACGATACCCCCCGTTACCCCAGTCATGGGATTAGGCCTAGTCGCCTTCTTGGCGACATTCACGCCCTCGACAACCACATAATCCGCACTCACACGACGCTCAACCTTGCCACGCTTACCTTTGTCCTTACCAGCAAGCACGATCACGTCGTCATTTTTTCGAATCTTATCCATTGCTACCCCTCTTACAGGACTTCCGGCGCAAGCGACACAATCTTCATGAACCGCTCAGTACGCAGTTCGCGCGTCACCGGGCCAAAAATACGCGTGCCAATCGGCTCAAGCTTATTGTTCAGCAACACAGCCGCATTGCCATCGAACTTGACAAGCGAACCATCCTGGCGACGAACCCCCTTCGCAGTGCGAACAACCACAGCGTTGTAGATCTCGCCCTTCTTTACACGACCACGCGGAGCAGCCTGCTTGACTGCAACCTTGATAACATCGCCAACACTCGCATAGCGACGCTTCGAGCCACCCAACACCTTGATGCACAACACTTCGCGCGCACCAGTGTTATCGGCCACTTTCAGACGGCTTTCAGTTTGAATCATAATTTTTTCTTTCCCAACTTGACTCGTACCACTGCGACGCAGCTCCACGATCAGTTTTGGTTCCGTTGGCAGCTCGGGACCCCCAAGCCACCGGCAGGGTGGATGTTTCCGCTATCGGCCCAACACGGCATCACACGAAGCGATGCCGTCCGAAGCACAATAACTACACGTATAGAACAAGCTGGCTATTATGCCACCAAAAATTCAAGTTTGCAACAGGTTTATACGACCTGCGCAGTCTGAATCACACGCGTTACGGTCCATGCCTTCGTCTTTGAAATCGGTCGACCTTCTTGAATCTCGACCGTATCACCCATCTTGGCCTGGTTCGCCTCATCATGTGCATGGTACTTGTTCGAACGCATGATGATTTTCCCGTACAGCGGATGCTTCACATGGCGCTCGATCAGTACCGTCACCGTCTTGTCCATTTTGTCGGACACGACCTTGCCAATCAGCGTGCGCTTCAGCGATTGTTTTTGTTGATCGTTCATCGTCCAGCTTCCTTCGAGTTCATAACCGTTTTTACGCGGGCGATATCACGACGCACTTTTTTCAGTTGCGATGTATTGGTCAACTGCTGCGTGGCAATCTGCATGCGAAGGCCGAATTGTGCCTTCAGCAGATCTTTCAGTTCCTTGTCCAGCGCAGCCTGATCCATACCGCGGAGTTCAGATGCTTTCATGTTCGCTCCTATTATTGTCCAACCTGACGCAAGACAAAGGTTGTCTGCAGCGGCAGTTTTGCCGCTGCCAGACGAAACGCTTCGCGCGCCAGCGCCTCATTTACACCGTCCATTTCGTATAGCACCTTGCCAGGACGGATTTCGGCGACATAGTACTCGGGGTTACCCTTGCCGTTACCCATACGGACTTCAGCCGGCTTCTCGGAAATCGGCTTGTCCGGGAAAATCCGGATCCAGATGCGTCCGCCACGGCGGATATGACGGGTCATTGCCCGGCGCGCGGCTTCGATCTGGCGCGCCGTAATGCGGCCACGCTCAACAGCCTTCAGGCCGAAATTGCCAAACGCAACGGAAGTGCCGCTTTCATGCGAAATGCCGGTATTGCGACCCTTCTGTTCCTTGCGATACTTTCTGCGAGATGGTTGCAGCATAATTATTCTCCTGCTTTCTCAGCCGGCGATGCAGCAGCATCATCTGCAGCAGCTTCCGGTTTGCGTGTGCGAACACGCTTCGCCACCGATGCAGGTGCACCCGTAGCCGGTGCGCCGCCCTGTGCATCGCGCTTTGCACGACCACGACCTGCCGGACGGCCGTCTTCACGGCGCGGACCACGGCGCTTCTTCTCGTCTTCCACCACCGTTTCGACATTCGGTGCTTCACCGTTTGCCAAGCGGTCACCCTTGTATACCCACACCTTGACACCAATGATGCCGTAGGTCGTAGATGCTTCGCTGAAACCGTAATCAATGTCTGCACGCAGCGTGTGCAGGGGCACACGGCCTTCACGATACCATTCAGTACGCGCAATCTCGATACCGTTCAAACGACCGGAGGACATGATCTTGATGCCTTGCGCACCAAGGCGCATTGCGTTTTGCATCGAACGACGCATCGCGCGGCGGAACATGATCCGCTTTTCCAGCTGTTGCGTAATCGAATCTGCGATCAGTTGCGCATCGACTTCTGGCTTGCGAATTTCTTCGATATTGACATGCACCGGCACGCCCATGATCTTGGTCAGGTCGGATTTCAGTACTTCAATATCCTCGCCCTTCTTGCCAATTACAACACCAGGACGCGAGCTAAAAATCGTGAAACGCGCATTTTTTGCCGGACGCTCAATAAGAACGCGACCGACTGAAGCGTTCTTCAGCTTCTTTTTCAGGTAAGCACGCGCTTGCAGATCCTCATTCAGCATCGAGGCAAAATTGCCGTTGCTGGCATACCAGCGCGACGCCCAGTTGCGTGCAACTGCAAGGCGGAATCCTGTCGGATGAATTTTCTGTCCCATCGTGACTCCTTAATTGCCGACAGTCACGAAAATGTGACAGGTTTGTTTGGAAATACGGTCGCCACGGCCCTTGGCACGGGCCGAAGAACGCTTCAACACCATACCTTTTTCAACCATGATGGACGACACCTTCAGTTCGTCGATATCGGCGCCGTCGTTATGCTCGGCATTGGCAATCGCAGACTCAAGCACACGCTTGATGATGCCTGCACCTTTTTTGGGGCTGAATGCCAGAATGTTGAGGGCCTGATCGACCTTTTTGCCACGAATCTGATCGGCAACCAGTCGCCCCTTCTGCGCTGACAGACGCACTCCACGGAGAGTAGCTTTAGTTTCCATCATTGGACCTTATTTCTTAGCCTTTTTATCTGCGGCATGGCCTTTGAACGTGCGCGTCAGCGCAAATTCGCCCAGCTTGTGGCCGACCATGTTTTCAGAAACATAGACCGGCACGTGCTGTTTGCCGTTATGGACTGCAATCGTCAAGCCAATGAAGTCAGGCATGATGGTCGAGCGACGCGACCATGTCTTGATCGGCCTCTTGTCTTTGGTCGCCTGCGCAGTCTCAACTTTTTTCACCAAGTGGGCATCACAGAAAGGCCCTTTTTTCAATGAACGTGTCATGTGTTACCCCTTATTTCTTACCACGGCGCGAGACAATCATTGAAGTCGTGCGCTTGTTGCTGCGCGTCTTCAAGCCCTTGGTCTTCTGGCCCCACGGCGACACCGGATGACGACCACCGGAAGTCCGGCCTTCACCACCACCATGCGGGTGGTCAACCGGGTTCATGACCACGCCACGAACCGTCGGACGAACACCGCGCCAGCGCATCGCACCAGCCTTGCCGATCTTGCGCAAGTTCTGTTCGCCATTACCAACTTCACCAATCGTTGCTCGGCATTCGATATGCACCTTGCGCACCTCACCGGAACGCAGACGAACCTGAGCGTAGGTGCCTTCGCGTGCCATCAGAACCACACCCGCACCCGCAGTACGTGCAATCTGCGCACCTTTGCCTGGCAGCATCTCAACGCAGTGAATCGTCGTACCAACCGGAATATTGCGAATCGGCAAACAGTTGCCAGCCTTGATTGGCGCCTCGGAACCACTCATCAGCTTGTCGCCAACGGATACTCCCTTTGGCGAAATGATGTACTGACGCTCACCATCCGCATAGCACAGCAGGGCAATATGCGCGGTGCGGTTCGGATCGTACTCAATGCGCTCAACCTTCGCCGGAATGCCGTCCTTGTTGCGACGGAAATCAATCACACGGTAGTGATGCTTATGTCCACCACCAATGTGGCGCGTAGTGATGCGACCATCATTATTACGACCAGCAGACTTCGATTTCTTCTCAACCAAGCTCGCAAGAGGGCGACCTTTGTAAAGATCGGGATTAACGACCTTTACCATGCCGCGACGCCCCGGGGACGTCGGTTTCATTTTAACGAGTGCCATTATTTAGCCTCCTCGACGAAATTGATTTCCTGGCCCGGCTTCAGGCAAACAAATGCATGCCTGGAGTTATTGCGACGACCAACACCACGAACCGTGCGCTTGCTCTTGCCCATGCGGTTAGCCACCTGCACCGACTTGACCTCGACCTTGAACAACATCTCAACAGCAGCCTTAATTTCCGGCTTGGTCGCATCAGGCAACACACGGAAAACGACTTGCTCATTCTTCTCAGCAACAAAAGTCGCCTTTTCGGAAATGACCGGCGCAAGCAACACTTTCATCAAGCGCTCTTCGCTATGTTTGACAATTGCATTCATGCCAGCATCTCCTCAATCTTTGCCAGTGCCGCCTTGGTGATCAAAACGTCCTTGTAATAAATCAAGGAAACCGGATCAGCATTGCGCGGCTCGACCACCAGCACGTTCGGCAGATTGCGGGAAGCCAAGAACAGGTTTTCACTGACCTCATCAGTAATCACCATCACCGACTCCAACCCCATACCCTTCAGCTTCTGCGCCAGCATCTTGGTCTTCGGCATATCAACCGAAAAACTCTCAACAACCTTCAGACGACCTTCACGCGCCAGCTGCGACAGAATCGAGCAAACACCTGCGCGATACATCTTCTTGTTAACCTTATGGCTGAAGTTTTCATCCGGCGTATTCGGAAATACGCGACCACCTCCACGCCACAACGGAGAAGCAGACGAACCAGCGCGCGCGCGACCAGTTCCCTTTTGACGCCACGGCTTCTTGGTCGTGTGATGAACCTCTTCGCGATCTTTTTGCTTGCGGTTACCGCTACGAGCATTCGCCTGATAAGCAACCACAACTTGATGAATCAACGCCTCGTTGTAATCACGACCGAACACTGTGTCCGGTGCAGTCACGTTTGCGGATGCATCACCCGCCTCATTCAGGAGCTTAAGTTCCATGTATTAGCCCCCCTTCGCAATTTTTGCCTTGACGGCTGGACGCACAATTACCTGACCATTCTTGGCACCAGGCACAGCCCCCTTAACCAACAACAACTGGCGCTCGCTATCGATACGAGCAATTTCCAGATTCTGCACGGTGCGCGTTACGTCACCCATGTGACCCGTCATGCGCTTACCCGGAAAAACGCGACCCGGATCCTGGTTCATACCAATCGAACCCGGAACATTATGCGAACGAGAGTTGCCGTGCGTTGCACGACCGGAACCGAAATTGTGACGCTTGATGGTACCGGCGTAACCCTTACCAATGGACACACCCTGCACATCAATCTTCTGACCAACCTCGAACAGGGTAGCGGCAACCACATCACCCGCCTTCATTTCGGCAGCTTTGCTTGAATCAACGCGGAATTCTTTCAGTACGGTCCCTGCCTCAACACCCGCTTTCGCGAAGTGACCTGCGGCAGCCTTGTTCACGCGAGAAGCGCGACGTTGACCGAATGCGACCTGCACGGCGGAATACCCATCCACCTCAGACGTCTTGACTTGCGCCACACGATTGTTAGATACGTCCACAACGGTAACGGGGATCGTATCGCCGTCATCCGTAAAGATGCGCATCATTCCAACCTTGCGACCAATAAGGCCTAGGCTCATTTTATTCTCCATTCCTACCTACGATTGGGCAGGGCTGACAATTTTAAAAAGCGCAAGCGGCAAAAAACTGCCGCCCACACATAAGCCGGTGATTATATCCCGGATTTTCTTTTTACACAACAGGCTGTTTTGCCCGCATGCGCAATTACTGCAATTTGATTTCGACATCAACGCCGGCCGGCAGATCCAGCTTCATCAGCGCATCAACCGTCTTGTCGGTCGGATCGATGATGTCCATCAGACGCTGATGGGTGCGAATCTCGAACTGATCGCGCGAAGTCTTGTTGACGTGCGGCGAACGCAAAACGTCGAATCGCTGAATGCGCGTCGGCAGAGGAACCGGGCCCTTGACCACTGCCCCAGTGCGCTTTGCCGTTTCGATGATTTCCAGTGCTGACTGGTCAATCAGTTTGTAATCAAACGCCTTCAGGCGGATACGGATTTTTTGGTTTTGCATGATTACCTTTAAAAAGAACAGGCTGCGGGCGAACACCGCCCGCAGCAGTTTTTAAGTTTGGGCCAAACCCAAAAGCGAGAACAATTACTCGATGATTTTTGCCACAACGCCTGCGCCGACGGTGCGACCGCCTTCGCGAATCGCGAAACGCAGACCTTCTTCCATCGCGATCGGACAAATCAGCTTGACCGTGATCGAGACGTTGTCACCCGGCATTACCATTTCCTTGTCCTTCGGCAGTTCGATCGAACCCGTTACGTCCGTCGTGCGGAAGTAGAACTGCGGACGGTAGTTGTTGAAGAACGGGGTATGACGACCACCCTCATCCTTCGACAGTACGTAGATCTCGCCAGTGAAGTGGCTGTGCGGCTTGATCGAACCCGGCTTCGCCAGAACCTGACCACGCTCAACATCTTCACGCTTGGTACCACGCAGCAGAACACCTACGTTGTCGCCTGCCTGACCTTGATCCAGCAGCTTACGGAACATTTCCACGCCCGTGCAGGTGGTCTTGACCGTGTCCTTGATACCAACGATCTCAATTTCCTCGCCGACCTTGATGATGCCGCGCTCGACACGACCCGTTACCACGGTGCCGCGACCAGAGATCGAGAATACGTCTTCCACCGGCATCAGGAACGTGCCATCCACTGCGCGCTCCGGCGTCGGGATGTAGCTGTCCAGCGCGTCTGCCAGCGCCATGATTGCTTGCTCGCCCAGCGGGCCAGCGTCACCTTCGAGCGCCAGCTTGGCAGAGCCTTTGATGATCGGCAGATCGTCACCAGGGAATTCGTAGCGCGACAGCAGCTCGCGAACTTCCATCTCTACCAGCTCGAGCAGCTCGGCATCATCAACCATGTCACACTTGTTCAGGAATACGATGATGTACGGCACACCAACCTGACGCGCCAGCAGGATGTGCTCGCGGGTTTGCGGCATCGGACCGTCAGCTGCGGAGCAGACCAGAATCGCACCGTCCATTTGCGCTGCGCCGGTGATCATGTTTTTGATGTAGTCAGCGTGACCCGGGCAGTCAACGTGCGCGTAGTGGCGACCAGCAGTTTCGTACTCAACGTGTGCGGTATTAATCGTAATGCCGCGCGCTTTTTCTTCCGGCGCTGCGTCAATCTGATCGTATGCCTTCGCCTCACCACCAAACTTCCGCGACAACACGGTCGCGATTGCCGCGGTCAGCGTGGTCTTGCCGTGGTCAACGTGACCAATCGTGCCCACATTCACGTGCGGCTTCGTCCGCTCAAACTTGCTCTTTGCCATTTTGTATTTCCTTCAAAAGAACGATTGATTAATAATTACTTCGCCTTGGAACTGACGATCGCTTCGATCACATTCCGCGGTGCTTCTGCATAGTGCTTGAATTCCATTGTGTACGTTGCACGCCCCTGGCTCATCGAGCGCAGCGTAGTCGAGTAGCCGAACATTTCGGACAAAGGAACCTCTGCCTTGATGATCTTGCCACCGCCGCCTGCGATTTCGTCCATGCCCTGAACCATGCCGCGGCGGGACGACAGGTCGCCCATCACGTTACCGGCATAATCTTCCGGCGTTTCCACCTCGACTGCCATCATCGGCTCTAGGATGACCGGATCGGCCTTGCGGCAAGCATCCTTGAAAGCCATCGAACCAGCCATGCGGAACGCGTTTTCATTCGAGTCCACGTCGTGGTACGAACCGAAGAACAATGTAACCTTGACGTCAACCACCGGATAACCGGCCATGACACCAGAAGTCAACGTATCACGAATACCCTTTTCAACGGCCGGAATGAATTCGCGCGGCACCACACCACCTTTGATCGCGTCAACAAACTCAAAGCCCTTGCCCGGATCCTGCGGTTCCAACTTAATGACGACGTGACCGTACTGACCACGACCACCGGACTGCTTGACGAACTTGCCTTCCATCTCTTCGCAAGTCTTGCGGATGGTTTCGCGGTAGGCAACCTGCGGTTTACCAACGGTCGCTTCGACATTGAATTCGCGGCGCATGCGATCAACGATAATTTCCAGGTGCAATTCGCCCATACCGGAAATGATGGTCTGACCAGATTCTTCGTCGGTCTTGACACGGAACGACGGATCTTCCTGCGCCAGACGGTTAAGCGCCAGACCCATTTTTTCCTGATCAGCCTTGGTCTTCGGCTCTACAGCCTGGGAAATAACCGGCTCCGGGAACACCATGCGTTCCAGCGTGATAACAGAACTCGGATCGCACAGCGTGTCGCCGGTGGTCGCTTCTTTCAGACCGACCGCAGCAGCGATGTCGCCCGCGTTGACTTCCTTGATTTCCTCACGCTGGTTGGCGTGCATCTGCAGAATGCGGCCCAGACGTTCGCGCTTGTTCTTGACCGGGTTGAACACGGTGTCACCCGATTTGACGGTGCCCGAATACACACGGAAAAAGATCAGTTGACCAACAAACGGATCGGTCATGATCTTGAATGCCAGCGCGGAGAATTTCTCGTTGTCGTCAGCTTTGCGGGTCTGTTCTTGTTCGTCTTCGTCGACGCCCTTGACGGAAGGAATGTCGATCGGCGACGGCAGATATTCAATCACGCCGTCGAGCATCGCCTGCACGCCCTTATTTTTGAACGCGGTACCGCACATCATCGGCACGATTTCGCTAGCGATGGTACGCTGACGCAAACCGATCTTGATATCTTCTTCGGACAGATCACCTTCCTCGAGATATTTGTTCATCATCTCTTCAGACGACTCAGCAGCAGATTCAACCATCTTCTCGCGCCATTCTTTCGCCTGCTCAACCAGGTTGGCCGGAATATCGCGGTATTCGAATTTCACGCCCTGGGAAGCATCATCCCAGTAGATGGCTTTCATCTTGACCAGATCAACCACGCCTTCAAAGTTATCTTCGGCGCCAATCGGAATTTGCAGCGGAATCGGGTTGGCCTTCAGACGCGCGCGCATCTGGTCATAAACCTTGAAGAAATTCGCGCCGGTGCGATCCATCTTGTTGACGAACGCCAGACGCGGCACCTTGTACTTGTTGGCCTGACGCCAAACGGTTTCGGATTGCGGCTGCACGCCACCAACGGCGCAATACACCATACATGCGCCGTCGAGCACACGCATCGAACGCTCAACCTCGATGGTGAAGTCAACGTGCCCCGGAGTATCAATGATGTTGATGTGATGCTCAGGGAAATTGCTGGCCATGCCCTTCCAGAAACAGGTGGTCGCAGCGGAGGTAATCGTGATACCACGCTCCTGCTCCTGCTCCATCCAGTCCATCGTAGCGGCGCCATCATGCACCTCGCCGATCTTGTGGTTCACGCCGGTGTAATACAGGATACGCTCGGTCGTGGTCGTCTTGCCGGCGTCGATATGCGCCGAAATGCCGATATTGCGGTAACGGTCAATGGGGGTCTTGCGAGCCATAATTAATCCTAAACCTTGTTAATGCGCAAACCGAGCGTCATTTATTAAAATGCGCTCGGCTTCGTAGATATATATTTGCTGATGGGCACCCTACGTGCGGAATCCCATCCAGCCCATCAGAAGCGGAAGTGCGAGAACGCCCTGTTCGCTTCGGCCATGCGATGCACCTCATCGCGTTTCTTCATTGCACCACCGCGACTTTCCGCCGCTTCCAGCAACTCACCAGCCAGACGTTGCGGCATCGATTTTTCGCTGCGCTTATTGGCCGCCTCACGCAGCCAGCGCATTGCCAGCGCCTGACGACGAACCGGACGCACTTCGACCGGCACCTGATAGTTAGCACCACCAACGCGGCGAGATTTGACCTCAACCATCGGCTTGCAGTTATTTACTGCCGCCATAAAAACTTCCAGCGGATCCTTGCCGGACTTTTCCTGAATCTGATCAAAAGCACCATAAATGATGCTCTCAGCTACCGACTTCTTGCCGGACAGCATCAACATGTTAACAAACTTGGCGACATCAACGCTGCCGAATTTCGGATCAGGCAGAATCTCGCGCTTGGGAACTTCACGACGACGTGGCATTTCAATTCCTTTCTTTCACTCTTCAGTTGAGCGCATTAGTTTGCGCCCGCGGGCACCATCACAGCAACCCACTTACTCGGCCATTTGACCGACTCCTGCCGCACGGCAACGCCATGCAGCACAACAGATTACTTCTTGGCAGCAGCAGCCTTGGCACGCTTGGCACCGTACTTGGAACGCGCTTGCTTGCGATCCTTCACGCCTTGCGTATCCAGCGAACCGCGAACCATGTGGTAACGCACACCCGGCAAGTCTTTCACACGACCACCGCGCAGCAGCACGACACTGTGCTCCTGCAGATTATGGCCCTCACCGCCAATGTACGAAATAACTTCGAAACCATTGGTCAGACGAACCTTGGCAACTTTACGCAGCGCCGAGTTCGGCTTCTTCGGCGTGGTGGTGTACACACGGGTGCAAACACCACGCTTCTGAGGACAATTCTCCAGCGCAGGCGACTTGCTCTTCACGGTGACAGATTCGCGCGAATGACGAATCAATTGATTGATGGTTGGCATCGATCTAAATCCAGCAAAATTACGACAATTAAAGAAATATTCCCGGACAACACCGCCCGGGATCCAGACCTCACTGCTAACTCATAAGCTACACGACCCGCATTTGCACGCAAACACAAGACCGAATATCGAGAACATAATATTCTAGCCGCAATATTCCGTGCCGTCAACCAGCAGTTGCGGTAGAATCTTTCTTTTGGGCAGTTTGCGTGCACGCAGTTTGGAGCTGGGGCGCACATGCTGGCCTATGATGTACGCCCCGATGGAAGGCGTCATTGTACCGCTTTGGTATCCATTTGTGTTTGTCCCGGTTTGCCGTCGATGTCCGCTTTACTGAATATTCCGAATCTGCTGATTCTGTCGAGCTACCTATTGCTCTCGGCAGTACCGTTCTTTCCGCTACTGCTGGGAAAAACCGTTGAAAAACCGCTGCAAGTACTCGGCATCGAGTTTTTTGCCTGGCTGACGGTGTGGGCGACATTACGCCGACCGGCCCGTTTTCACTGGCTGCTGCTACCAGCCTTTCTGGCCTTTCCGGTCTGCATTTACCTGTATGTTTTTTACGGCCAGGGCATCACCGCACATCATCTGGGCATCATCGTCGAAACCAGTCCATCCGAAACGATAGAGTTCCTCGGCAAAAAAATCTGGCTGCTGCTGGCCATCATGCCGATGCTCCTCGGCTGGTGGTGGCTGACCTGGAAACTGACGCGCCAGACAAGCATTTTCGACTGGAACGACAACATCTCGCGCTGGGTTGCGATTGTAATTCTCGCGCTTGGACTGTGCGTCTGGGGCTATGGGCATGCCTTTGGCCTAGAAGAACCGCCCGCATCCGCGCAATCGGACAGCACCTTTGTTGCGGATGATGAAACGGAGGAAGAAGAAGCGGAACCTTCCGCCAGCGCCTCCGAGCCGTCAAACCCGCTAGGTCTGCCCAAGCTGCCGCTGTGGGCACAGCTTCCGCTTGACCGGGATGTATTTGCCGGCACCTGGCCCTTCGGCCTTTCCTTGAGCGTATACGACCTGTGGAACGAGCGGCAGTATCTGGCCGATCTGGCCAGCAAGAATAGTGATTTCAAGTTCGGCAGCTTCCAAACCGCGACCAATGACGTGCCGCAGGTAGTGGTGCTAGTCATTGGCGAATCCAGCCGCTTCGACCGCTGGTCTCTCAATGGCTACAGCCGCAAGACCAACCCACTGCTGGGTCAGGAAGGCAACCTGGTCAGCCTGCAGGACATCATCACTCCGGTTTCAGCCACGCGTCAATCGGTGCCGGTCATCATTACCCGAAAACCGGCGCGGCAAAGCCTGAAATCCGGCTTTTCAGAAAAATCCGTGCTGACGGCATTCAAGGAAGCCGGATTCAAAACGTACTGGCTGTCGAACCAAATCTCGTTTGGCCAGTACGATACGCCGATTTCCGCCTTCGCCAAGGAAGCCGACGTGATCCAGTTCCTGAATCTGGGCGGCTACACCGACGAATCGAATTACGATCAGGTTTTGCTCGAACCGATGCAGATAGCGATGAAAGATCCGGCACCGAAGAAGCTGATCGTGCTGCACACGCTGGGCAACCACTGGAACTACAGCCATCGTCACCCGCAATCGTTCAACCAGTGGCAACCATCGCTGTCCGGCGTCAGCAAGCCTGAATACACCGACCTGAACATCAAGCCGCAATTAAACAACAGTTACGATAATTCGGTCCTGTATGCCGACTGGTTCCTGTCGCAAGTCATAGGCACGCTCAAGGCGTCGGGAACGATGACCTCGATGCTTTATGTCGCCGACCACGGTCAGGTGCTGTACGACGGTAGTTGTACGCTGGCGTTCCACGGCCATAACACGAAATACGACTTCCACATTCCGGCAGTCTTCTGGTACTCCGACCAGTATAAGTCGGCCAATCCGGGCAAAATCGCACAACTGCACCGTCACCGCAAATCCAAGCTTTCGACTGAAAACATCTTCCATTCGCTGCTGGATATGGCGAACGTGCAATATCCGGGCGAACGGCTGGATAGAAGCGTTTTCAGCGCAAAACTCAAGCGCCACCGTCGCTATGTGGACAGCCATGGCTGGTCGAATTACGACAACGCGAACTTCAAGGGTGACTGCCGCGAAGTGATAGACCGAGGCAAGCCGCTGTCGCAAGACAAGTAACGCAGCTCGCAGCGCCTGCCACCACGGCAAGCACTGCTACAACCAGCTCCGTCTAATCGCCACCAGCCGGTCTGATGCCTTGCATCGCCGTTAACCAGCTCCTTGGGTAATCCCCCCACCCGACCGCCAAGCGGAAGCTTACGCTGGCTGCGCGGCGCCAATTAACTGACTGAAACGCAATTTTAGTCAGTAAGGCCTCAAAATATACACCCACCAGTATTTGATAATAGCCAGTAAAAATGTGGCCTAACTGGACATTTTGGATATATACCCCCAGTGAATTTCAGTCAAAACTGAACGCAAGCCGTCAGCACGTAAAAAAACGGCATCGCGAGAAACCGCGATGCCGTTTTTTTTGACGCTTGCGTTGCGCGAATCAGGCTTCGGCGCTCGGCTCTTCGCTGGACGAAGAATCCACCGCTTGCAGTTCGGATTGCATCTGCGCAATCTGTGCCTGCTTTTCTGCTTCCAACAACGCTGCGCGCTCTTCCTGCTCCCACACGCCCTTCTGTTTGCGGGCGCGATGGACTGCCAAACCGGTGCCGGCTGGAATCAGACGACCAACGATGACGTTTTCCTTCAGGCCGCGCAGGTTGTCCCGCTTGCCCATGATCGCCGCTTCGGTCAGCACGCGCGTGGTTTCCTGGAACGATGCAGCCGAGATGAACGAATCGGTTGACAACGATGCCTTGGTGATGCCCAGCAGCACGTTGTCGTAGGTTGCCGGCAGCTTGCCTTGCTCGATCACGCGGTCGTTTTCGTCCAGCAGTTCGGAACGTTCGACCTGTTCGCCGGTGATGTAGCAGGTATCGCCCGGATCAACCACCTGCACGCGACGCAGCATCTGACGGACAATCACTTCGATGTGCTTGTCGTTGATCTTCACGCCCTGCAGACGATAAACGTCCTGTACCTCGTCCACGATGTAGCGCGCCAGCGCTTCGATGCCCAGCAGGCGCAGGATGTCCTGCGGGTCGGCCGGACCGTCGACGATCATCTCGCCCTTGTTCACCACCTGGCCGTCATGCACCAGCACCTGCTTGTCCTTCGTAATCAGGAACTCGTGCTTGTTGCCGTCCAGATCGGTGATCTCCAGACGCTGCTTGCCCTTGGTTTCCTTGCCAAACGCAACCGTGCCGGTAACGTCGGCCAGCATGCCGGCATCCTTCGGCGAACGCGCTTCGAACAACTCTGCCACACGCGGCAGACCGCCGGTAATGTCGCGGGTTTTCTGCGATTCGGTCGGAATACGCGCCAGCACTTCGCCGACTGAGACCTTCTCGCCATCCTTGACCATCAGCAGCGCGCCGACCTGGAAGCCGATCGTCACTGCGTGTTCGGTGCCGGCGATCTTGACTTCCTCGCCCTGCTCGTTCAGCAGCTTGACCTGCGGACGAACCGACTTGGTGGCCGAACCACGACGTTTCGGATCGATGACCACTAGCGTCGACAGACCGGTCACCTCGTCGATCTGCCTTGCCACCGTCACGCCTTCCTCAACGTTTTCGAACCGAACCGTGCCAGCGTATTCGCTGATGATCGGACGCGTCAGCGGATCCCAGGTCGCCAGCGACTTGCCGGCCTTGATGCCCAGACCGTCGTGCACCGACAAGGTCGCACCGTATGGCACCTTGTGGCGCTCGCGCTCACGGCCATTGTCGTCGGTGATCAGCACTTCGCCGGAACGCGAAATCACGATCTGGTCGCCCTTGTCGTTGGTGACGTAACGCATCGTCGGCGAGAAGCGGATGGTACCGTTTGATTTCGCATCGACGCTCGAAGCCACCGCGGAACGCGAAGCTGCGCCACCGATGTGGAAGGTACGCATCGTCAGCTGCGTGCCCGGCTCACCGATCGACTGTGCTGCAATCACGCCTACCGCTTCGCCGACGTTCACCAGCGAACCGCGACCCAGATCGCGGCCGTAGCACTTGGCGCACATGCCATAGCGCGTTTCGCAGGTCAGCGGAGTGCGAATCTTGACTTCGTCGATGCCGAGGCGTTCGATTTCCTCAACCATGTCTTCGTTCAGCAACGAACCCGCTTCGTACAGGGTTTCCTGCGTTTCGGGGTTGACCACATCAGCTGCAGCCACGCGGCCGAGGATACGGTCGCGCAGAGGCTCGATGATTTCACCGCCTTCGACCAGCGCCTTCATCAGCGCGCCATTGCTGGTGCCGCAATCGTCCTCGATCACCACCAGATCCTGGGTCACGTCCACCAAACGGCGGGTCAGGTAACCGGAGTTCGCGGTTTTCAGCGCGGTATCGGCCAGACCTTTACGCGCGCCATGGGTTGAAATGAAGTACTGCAGAACGTTCAGGCCTTCGCGGAAGTTCGCGGTAATCGGCGTTTCGATAATCGAACCGTCCGGCTTCGCCATCAGGCCGCGCATACCTGCCAACTGACGGATCTGCGCCGCGGAACCACGGGCGCCGGAGTCGGCCATCATGTAAATCGCGTTGAACGATTCCTGCGTGCCTTGCGTTCCGTCGCGCTTGGTGACCGGCTCGACCTTGAGCTGATCCATCATCGCCTTGCCAACGTCGTCACCGGTCTTGCCCCAGATATCGACCACTTTGTTATAACGCTCGCCCGCAGTCACCAGACCGGAAGCGTACTGCTGTTCGATCTGCTTCACTTCCTGCTCGGCCGCGGCAATCAGCGGCGATTTTTGCGTCGGCACAAGCATGTCGTCGATACAGATCGAAATACCGGCGCGGGTCGCCAAACGGAAACCGGATTGCATCAGCTGGTCGGCAAACACGACCGTCGCGCGCAGACCACACTTGCGGAACGATGTGTTGATCAGGCGCGAGATTTCTTTCTTCTTCAGCGCCGTGTTCAGCACCGAGAACGGCAGACCTTGCGGCAGAATTTCCGACAAAATAGCGCGACCAACCGTCGTCTCGTAGCGCTTGGTCGTTTTGATGAATTCGTCGTTCTCACCCTTCACGTATTCGTTGATGCGCACCGTGATGCGGCTGGCCAGTTCGACTTCCTTGGTATCGTAGGCACGAATCACCTCGGACACATCCGGGAACATCATGCCTTCGCCCTTGCCGTTGATCTTTTCGCGGGAAGCGTAATACAGACCCAGCACGATGTCCTGCGACGGTACGATCGACGGTTCACCGTTCGACGGGAACAGCACGTTGTTCGATGCCAGCATCAGCGCGCGCGCTTCCAGCTGCGCCTCGATCGACAGCGGCACGTGGACCGCCATCTGGTCGCCGTCAAAGTCGGCGTTGAACGCGGCACACACCAACGGATGCAGCTGAATTGCTTTGCCTTCAATCAGCACCGGCTCGAATGCCTGGATGCCAAGGCGGTGCAGCGTCGGCGCGCGGTTGAGCATCACCGGATGTTCGCGGATGACTTCTTCCAGGATATCCCAGACCACGCCTTCCTGCATCTCGACCAGCCGCTTAGCCGCCTTGATCGTGTTGGCCAAGCCCATCAGTTCCAGCTTGTTGAAAATGAACGGCTTGAACAGCTCGAGCGCCATCAGCTTCGGCAGACCACACTGGTGCAGTTTCAACTGCGGACCAACCACGATGACCGAACGGCCCGAGTAGTCAACGCGTTTGCCCAGCAGGTTCTGACGGAAGCGGCCACCCTTGCCTTTAATCATTTCGGCCAGAGACTTCAGCGGACGCTTGTTGGCGCCAGTCATCGCCTTACCGCGACGGCCGTTATCCAGCAGCGAATCGACTGCTTCCTGCAGCATGCGCTTCTCATTGCGCGTAATGATTTCCGGCGCGCGCAGTTCCAGCAGGCGCTTCAGACGGTTGTTACGGTTAATCACGCGGCGATACAGATCGTTCAGATCGGAGGTCGCGAAGCGGCCGCCATCCAGCGGCACCAGCGGGCGCAGTTCCGGCGGCAGCACCGGCAGCACTTCCATGATCATCCATTCCGGCTTGATGCCAGAACGCTGGAACGCTTCCAGCACCTTCAGGCGCTTCGCGTATTTCTTGATCTTCGCTTCGGATTTCGATTCGCGCAGCTCAGCGCGCAACTGCTCCGCCTCGCGGTTGATGTCGATCGATTTCAGCAATTCGCGGATGCCTTCTGCGCCCATGAATGCGGTGAAATCGTCGCCATACTCGTCGAACTTGGCGGAGTAATCCTCTTCGGACATGATCTGGCACTTTTTCAGTGGCGTCATGCCTGGATCGGTAACTACGTATGCTTCAAAATACAGTACGCGTTCGATATCGCGCAGCGTCATGTCGAGCACCATGCCAAGACGCGACGGCAGCGATTTCAAAAACCAGATGTGCGCCGCCGGCGACGCCAGCTCAATATGGCCCATGCGCTCGCGGCGAACTTTTGCCAGCGTGACTTCAACGCCGCATTTTTCGCAGATCACACCGCGATGCTTCAGGCGCTTGTACTTACCGCACAGACATTCGTAATCCTTGATCGGGCCAAAGATTTTGGCGCAGAACAAGCCATCGCGCTCGGGCTTGAACGTACGGTAGTTGATGGTTTCCGGCTTTTTCACTTCGCCGTACGACCACGAACGGATTTTTTCCGGCGACGCCAGACCAATCTTGATCGCGTCGAATGATTCGCTTTGTTGAACTTGCTTGAAGAGATCGAGCAATGCTTTCATTTTTCACTCCATTTCAAGGG
>Ga0316613_10000825_pt1 | contig 22701 bp, 21 predicted proteins | sample OWC_soil_day10_C_2_FD_207647 | JGI IMG/M metagenome (GOLD analysis project Ga0316613, IMG submission 207647) | Wetland soil microbial communities from Old Woman Creek delta, Ohio, United States - OWC_soil_day10_CT_b | ecosystem: Environmental > Terrestrial > Soil > Wetlands | place: USA: Ohio...
AACGACAGGAAGGGTTTTGGGTTTATCGAAGTTGAAGGTGGCAAGGACGTATTTGTCCACCACTCCGCCATTCAGGGGGAAGGGTTCAAATCCTTAAAAGAGGGTGACGAGGTTGAATTTGAGGTCACCAATGGTCCCAAAGGCCCCCAAGCCAGCAACGTAAAAAAAATCAGCTAAAGAAAAGGCTCTCCCGCAGGTATTCTGAGGATAGCACCCTCGTTCACCACGGGGATGCTACCCCTTTGCCCAGCGGAGACGAGAAGAGGGGGGCCTCAGGGAAAACTGCATTCTTACACGATGGCGATCCCTCGAACAAATGATTAAAATCCGAACCAGCGGATATATTCACTGATATCCCGGCGCGAGGAACGGTATTGGTTCAGCGGCATTCCCAGATCAGGATATCCAAGAGAAATGCAGAGAATGATCGCCAGGTTGTCAGCGATTCCTAATTCAGCGCGAATTGCATCGGGATAGCCTGTAGGCATGGCCTGCGGGCAGGCGCCCAAGCCCTCTGCGTGAGCTGCCAGAAGAAATCCATAGACGAAGGCGCCACAGTCGAAGACGGACCAGGGGGTGAGCGTTTTGTCCATGGCAATAAAGATGGCGCATGGGGCATCGAAGAACTTGAAGTTATTTCGGTAAGAGGCGACCACCTTATCCTGTTCCTTATCCGGATCGATGCCCAGAGTTTTGAAACGCCTCATCCGGTGGCTTTTTGAGCGCTCATCGTGAGCCTCCGGCCACGTTTTGGGAAAGGGCAACTCCGGTGTCAGGGGCGTCCCGGAACAAACCTGTTCATAAAGTTTCTTGGCCAGGTTTTCTTTCTTCTGTCCTGTCACCACGAAAACTTCCCAAGGTTGTGTGTTCATGTAGGAAGGACAGCGGTTAACGGTCCTGAGAATCTTTTCCAACGTCGTCTTTTCAATTTTCCTTGGTAAAAATCCTCTACGACTGATACGACTTTCCATTGTTTCGATAAAATCCATCTCGACCTCCTTCTTTCGAATGTAGCTTCAGATCTGATTTAGGGGCTTAAAAACCCAAACACCTCCAATTCTACAAGAAAAAAGATGGAAAGTCATTCCCTGTGCTTGCCAGGCACTGCGGCAAGCGTCGCTTCGTTGAGAAACGAGATGGTTACGCTGCGAGCCAGGACGCCCTTGAAGCTCGCAATGACAAGTGATCTGATGCGTTCGCATTCGTCTGTGCTCAGAATCCCCCGGCGATCTTAGCCTTCAACCATTTATAGGGGATGAACATCGAAACATTCTTCTGGTATCCCCGATATCTCTCACCAAATTCTAGAAGGAGCTTGCGTTCCTCTAGAATCGTTCCTACAACAAAATAGGCGCTGAGGATGATATTGATCAGGAGGGTGGATAGACTTATATCTCCTGCCCAAATGATCAGGATGCTGGCGGTGTACCAAGGGTGTCGGATCGCACTGAGGATGCCTGAGGTATCGAAGGTGTCATGTTCAGAAAGGGCAGCGTTCGTTCGTCCTGTCTTGATCTGACGAATCCCCAAGAACTGCGCCATACTGTAATGCCTCCCACCAGCGACGAACAGAGTAATACCCGTTGCCAATAGCAGGTACTTCACGATCTTCAGGAGTCCTTCCCAATGGAAGAGCGGAGTCCGCTGGATGGAGAGGGAATAGTACAAAACGGGAATTAGAGTTGCAAGAGACGCGGCATTAAAAAAGAGGCGGTAGAACCGAAACCGGTCACCCAACTTTTTTTTCAGGTAGTCCGTCACGGGTGTTGCTATTAGGGTACTATGGAGGGTACACCATAGTACCCACAAGAGAACGGCAATGACATGCTTTACAAGAAATTCCATTTTTGCCCTTTCAAGGGCGAGGATAAAACACAGGCATCATCAACATCACATAAGATGCCCATGCTTATGATAACACAGTGAGTGCCCGGATTGTGGTATGGGTTGAAAAACGTATTATTCTGTTTCTCGAGTGTCCTTTTCCTTTTTCTTCGCTTCCTCTCCCTCGCAACATTCCATCATCTTCCTCATCATGGAACGGCAATCCGCCCTCTCCCCCTCGACCGTGAAAAGACTCTTCATCATTTCAGCCATTTTCTCACATTTTCCCTTTTTGTCCATTGTTTTTGCCCTCCTTATTGTTTTCTAAGTTCTATGAATCCCTTTGACCATAAGACGGAGGTCAGACAGGAAAGGTTACATACATTTCAATCATCGCCACAAAAATGGAAGGCAGGCACCATTTCCTCCCTGCAAAAGTCTCAAAGTCCATTTGCTTTTCGCTTTCTCCCCGTGCTAAGATACGTAAAATTTTTCTCGAAGACTCTCTCAAAGGGTCTCGAGGAAGTCATATCTCCAGCGGTACACGAAAGCCTCAAACCCATGGCAGAGATCATTCCCTTCAGGGGACTTCTCTATGATGTTTCCAAGGTTTCGATTGAGGATGTCCTTGCCCCTCCTTATGACATCATTACACCCGAAGGACGGGAATCGTTATACAGAAAGAGCCCACATAACATTGTAAGGATCGATTTCGGCAAAGAAGAGCCTGGAGATAATGAAACCGAAAATAAATACTCACGGGCCAGAAGATGGTTGGACGTTTGGATAAAGGACGGCATATTGAAGCGCAGCGATAGGCCCTCCTTTTATGCCTATGAGGTCATTTATACGGTAGAAAATGTGCGAAAGCAGCTCCGCGGGTTTCTGTGCCTCGTGAAACTTGAAGAACTGGGTAAAGGAAGCGTTTACCCACATGAATGGACGCACTCCAAGCCAAAGCAGGACAGGTTGAATCTCCTGAAAGCTTGTCAGGCGAGTACCAGTCCTATCTTCTTACTCTACAATAGTTCAGCAGATGGAATATCCAGTATCCTTTCAAGGATAGCGCTGACAAGACCTTATCTCCAGGCGGCTGACCCCTCCGGTGATCTCCACCGACTCTGGCAAATCGATCGTACCGAGGAGATAGAAATCATCAGACAGGAACTTGCGGAAAAGCCTGTTTTTATCGCCGACGGGCACCACCGATACGAGACTTCGTATGAATACTCGAGAGAAATGTCGGTCAAGAAAAAATCTCCTTCGGATAAAAAATCATATGATTACGCCCTCACGTTTCTCGCCAATATGATGGACGAGGGGATCACCATCCTGCCGACCCATCGGCTCATCAGGGAAATTCCGCGGGATATCGATAGAATGCTTTCCAAACATTTTGAGATGGAAAAGGTGACAAATGATTTCGACATCGGCAAAAGACTCTCCGGGAGAAGAAGAGTTTTTGGTTTTTTCAGGAAACGAGAAAAGGCATGGCATCTTCTTACTTATAGGGGACGGGATCTCTCGGAAATCCATCCTGACCTGAGGGAAATCGATGTGGTCATCCTGGATGAAATGGTAATCAAGAAGATCCTGATGAACGCTGAAATCGGGTATGAGATGGATATTGCCAAGGCACTCGATCAGGTGAATCATGGAGGGTATGAGGCTGCTTTTTTCCTGAATCCGACCCAGGTGAAGGACATTGAAAAATCTGCCCTTTCTTTAATGAGGATGCCGCCGAAGTCCACCTACTTTTATCCGAAACTCCTGACCGGATTGGTATTGAATAAGTGGGAATGATCCTTTGGTTTTTCGGCAAACCGCCGAAGATCCGGAATGGCCATATTATCCTGATAAACAGCCTCGCCAGGCGTCATGACGGATAAAGTCATAAGCCACCCCACAACATTCTACAGATGTTTCCGTCCGGTTTCTTTAAAACTTTCGGCATACTCTTCCCTTAGACCCAACACTCCACTTTTACGATATCGTGTCTTCTTTAAGGCCAATACTGGCTGACCTCAATCGTTGCGGGCGCTTTCGTTTTCCAACCCACATAAGGTACAATGGGGGTACGATGGGGTGAGGGTCTAAAGCAAACAAGGTGTAGCATGATCATGGAGCCCCACGGGCAGAGCCCGTGGTCCGTTCATGCAATACCCGCCTACGCCTATGGGTGCTAAAATGCTTCGGTCCAAAAGCGCCAGGGCTTCGGCGGGTTATCCGCCAGTAGCAGAATCCGCCGGAGCATTTGTCTAGGAGCGCAGGAATGACTTAGCTGCGGAGGACGCATTCATCCACGGGCAGAGCCCGTGGTCTTCTGCGTAGGCGGATAAGAGTTCCCACTCGATGCTTGATCACAGCATGGACAGAATCGGAAGGTGAGAAATGGAGACCGATAACCTGATCGAAGAACTGAATGACCTGTGGGAGCCGATCCGGCCCTACCTCGCGAGGCAAATCGAGGAGCTCTACGAGCGCCGAGACGGACACATCTTGGAAATGGGTCCTTTTTCGGGCCTCATCTTTGAGCTTGTTCGGATGAACATTGGCCGGAGCTTCTCAATCGCTGCCTTTCCACGAGCGACGATCCCTCTGTATCGGTCGGAGGCCCAAAAGCACGGACTGGAGGACCGGGTCAGGATCATCGAAAGTGACAGCTCTTTGAGCAATGTTGATGACGGCAACGTTGATCTGGTAATCTTTCGGGGGGCCCTCTTTTTCCCCAAACTCTTCCAGGTTGACTTTAGGGCCATTCACAGGACGCTGAGCACAGAAGGAATCGCTCTCATCGGTGGAGGGTTCGGAAAGTATACGCCGCCCGAAGTCATCAGCCGAATCGGGAAGCGTTCGGAGCAGCTTAATTCGGCACTGGGCAGAGTAAGGGTAACCGTGGAAAGTGTGCGCGATCAATTGCGGTCGAGCACTCTGGAAGAAACGTGCGAGATCATCACCGAGGGCGGTCTCTGGGTGGTATTGAGAAAATAAATTTGCTCCCGTATAATTTGCGGAGCGTAAACTGGTCGGAAAGCAGGAAAGAAAGGAGATAAGAAATGGCAGAAGATTCTTTGAGAGTCATTGCAAGGGTCAAGGCTCGTCCTGGCAAGGTAAATGAACTTCAATCCGTTTTGACCTCTCTGGTCGAGCCCACCCGCAAAGAGCCTGGATGCATCAGTTACACACTGTTGCAGAACAACGAAGATCCTACAGATTTTGCGTTGGTCGAGGAGTGGCAGAGCAGCACAGCGCTTCAATCTCACTTTGCCGCGAAGCACTTCAAAGACGCTCTGGTCAAGTTGCCTAACCTGGTTGCAGCTGAACCGGACATTCAGCGGTTTCACTTGGTGAGCTGAGTATGGCTTGATTTTCGAGTACCCCGAGTGAAATGAGCTTGCTCATAGGGAAAAAGCAATCTCATCTACTCGCAGGCCAAAACGTTCCCGAAAAAAATTGGGCTTCCGGGTACTCAATCATCGCGTTTGCGATCCTTCCTTCCAATGATTAGATTTGTAGAAAATAAGGGAAGGAGGGTTAAATCATGGCTGATAAACAAGAAGAATATAAAGAACTAAGTTGTAAAGATTTCAGGTCGGATTGCGACTTTACCATCAGGGCCAAGACAGAGGAAATATTACTGGAAAGGTGCCGAAAGCATGCATGCAGCGCCCATGACAAATGTGCGACTCCGCCAGAGAAAGTCAAATCTCGGATTAGGGATATCCGGATATAGAATTGCAAGACATCTTTTGAGATCTCCTTGGTCGCGTCTTACGGGATCCGATGGCATGTGGTTGGAATTGAGGCTTAAAGAAATCGCTGATTCTCGAGGGACTTAAGGATTAAACGAAATCTCGAAAAGAGATCACCGGCCTTCCGTCCGTCGGGGGATTATTATCTGACCGGCAACAAGTTACAAAGTCAACGCGGATCCGGCTTCTCATCGGCAACAATTCTTTTTTCTGTTAATGCGAGAGACTCCGCAATGATCCTCTTTCATCTTCCCAGCAGCACTCTCCATATTTGCACAGTTCGTCTTCCAGATCGCAATATCCCTCGTTAATGAACGCGCGCACTTTGCCATAAATGTCTGGTGAAAAATCCTCCTTGCGATGAACGGTTCGGCCGTGTTGCAGAATCTTTTCGAAAAGTTCTGCTTCTGTCCCGGCACAAGCCGTAAAAGTGCAACCGGGCTCAAAATCTTTGCAGCTAATCATCTTATCCATATTAAAAATCCCCTTTCTTACTATTAACATAATGATCACTTTCCAGGATTCAAGGGTGATAGGAGAAAACCGTGGGATCAATTTTTCGGAAGATAGTAAGGTACAGATGAAAAGGGCCATTGCTCCGGTGGAGCAACGGCCCTTAGGATAGCATGGGAGGTTCAATCCCTCTTAGATATTTAGCCAACCTTAAGGATCATTGCGGCTGCAGTGTCTCCTGCTGCACAACCCGTAAAGAGACCGTAGCCCCCGCCGAGAAGCACCACCTCTTCTACCATCTCGATGATCCCTCTACCTGCAGTGGGTCCCTGAGGGTGGCCGTAGATCAGGGATGATCCATAGTTGTTGAACTTCATGACATCCACGCCCATTTTCTTGGCTAAGTTGAGGTCATTTGTGGCAAAGGGGTTATGGGTCTTGATCGCCTTCATGTCCGTGATCTTCAGGCCTGCGGTGGCAAGGGCCATTTCGGCAGCCGGAACAGGCGCTGCAGGCATGTATGCCGGCTTCACCCGTGCAAAGCCGTAGGAGACAATCTGTACTTCTATCTTGGAATCTGCGCTGAGTGCTTTGGCCTTATCTCTCGTGGTCACGATGATGCCGCAATTGCCGTCCGCGGGGAAAGTTTGGGCGCCAAAGCTGTGGACGCCTCCGGGTCTCACCGGTTTCAGCTTGGCCAGACCCTCGGCTGTCGTAGGGGTCCAACCCTCGTCTTGATCGATCAGTTTGGTCTGTTTCTTATTAACGGTGACCTGAGCGGGGAACATGTAGCGCTTCTGGAATGCCCTATTATTGGCGAGCGCCGTCTGATATTGTTCATAGCGCCTCAGGACCAAAGCGTCACACTCCTCCTTGGTGATGCCTATTTCCTTGGCCACGTTCTCGGCGGTCTCCACCATGGCGACAGGCACACGGGGATTTCCACCGAAGTTGTCCATATTCCAGTCTTCCCTGTCGGGCTGGCCTCCAGGACCCAAAGGATCAGCCCACGTGGTGTGGGGCCCGTTTGAACAGCGGTCGCTCATCAGGCCAAAGCCCACCTCGTAAGCCCCCACCTCTAAATTTAACGCGCAGAGGTTTAAAATCGTCGTGGAGGTCGAGCAGGCCTGATGAATAAAGAGGCCCGGAACGTATTTCTTGTCGTCTGTCAGTATGGCGCCAGACCACTGGTGAGCGTAAAACCAGTGGTGCTGAGCCACGGTGGTCCCAAAATAAAGGTAGTCGACAAGGGTGGGATCGATTTTCTTCTCCAGAAACCATCTTCTCGCGGTATTGGCCCCTAACGTAATTGCGTTGTCGTACTGCATACTCCCCTGCCATCGGCAGAAGGGAGTTGAATAGTAACCCCCGTAAGGTATATACGCCTTCGTGAAGCTCTTCATGCCATTCTCCCCTTTCTCATGAAATTGAATTAGACTGCAAACTCACTCCAAAACATGCCTTGCTTGCCCGTTCTATCTCCCTTTCGGGCGAACTAAGTATACGGAAAGGAAGGCCCTGTGTCAAGAAAAGAACGGCGAAAACCGGGAGGTGAGCCCGTCTAGGCTTTGGACAAAGCAGGAAGCACCCCGCTCATATTCAATCCGACACCACTTTGAAGGGTAACGATTACTTTTTGACCCGAACGTGCCCCCTCCCACCGAAGTGGGATGGGCGAGGAGAGCTTCACATGCAGATAACAAAAAGGCAGGGCCGTTTTTGACCCTGCCTTTGCTCTTTGAGGACTCAATATCAAGTTAAATCAAGAACTGCTGCCTCAGGTAAAATTATTTTGGAGCGGAGTCAGGGGACTGCCCCCTGCCCTTCCTCTGGTGGAGGATGTATCTCTATTGATACTTACTCCGCTTGTCGTTTTTGTTAGAACAGGATTTAAAGAAAGCAATTCTTATACCAAATTCCCTCTATCGCGACAAGTTCTTAAAATCATGTTCATTCTCGGAAACTCCGATTTTCGATGAAGAAGAAAGATGGAAAGGATTTCCACAAAAGTTCCTAGTCCCTTCTCTGAAAATAGGTAAGAGAGCTACTGCATTCTGAAACGAATGGGGTCAGGACACCCCCATTCAAAAGATCTCCAGGCTGACTAACATGAACCAAAGCAAAACTGCTCCGACGATGATGTCTATGAAAAGGGTGTCATTGGAGATTGTGCGTTCCATCCCTTTTTAGTTCAAGCAATTTTCATACCTAAAAGTATCAAGATCTCGATTCGTGTCAACTGTCGAAACCGCAAGATAATTCATGACAATTCATATAAATCCCTTAGGAATATCCATTTCTTTCGAGGAGGTGTAAAGTAGAAGAGTTTTCTCTAGAAATTCCAAATTATTTCTCTAGTAATTTCCCCAAACGTAGCTTAGAGTTAAAAGGATTAACCTTCTATGGAAGCCAAGAAATTCCCGGAAAGGAGTCATCGGTAAAATGGATAAAATGAATCGCGGATGTCCTGCAGAAGAGCTTTTTTCGTCCGAAGCTGGCCACGTGGAATGTGAACTGCCCCCTTTGTTTCGTCAGGAACTTCCGGAGATTGTCTCTGGCTTGGTAGAAAGTTGCCAGGACGTGGATACCGTGCATCACCTGAACCTGGTGGGACTGCCCTCTCGAGAAGTCGTGATTGAGATTGTTGAACGTCTTAAGAAGGTCCTCTTCCCCGGGTATTTTGGGGAGCACGAGGTGGACCGTTTCAATTTGCCCTACCAGATGGGCATTGAAATAAATAGCCTTTTTGAACTGTTATCCAGGCAGATCACCCTGAGTATCCGTCATGAATGCCGTCGCCATCAGATGGTCTGTACCTCTTGCTCGGAAAGAGGACAAAAGGAAGCCCTCGCCTTGTTAAGAAAATTGAAAGGCCTTAGAAAAACTCTGGCCGAAGATGTTCGAGCAGCCTACCAGGGAGATCCCGCTGCAAAAAGCCTTGATGAAATTATCTTTGGTTACCCGAGCATCATGGCGATCACGACCTACCGTCTCGCCCATGAACTTCACATTCAGGAGGTCCCTTTGATCCCGAGGATGATGACGGAATATGCGCATAGCGTCACCGGGATTGACATCCACCCGGGAGCCGTCATCGGTCGGCATTTCTTCATCGACCACGGGACAGGGGTTGTGATTGGAGAGACCAGTGTGATTGGCGAATTCGTCAGGGTTTATCAAGGGGTGACCCTGGGGGCCCTCAGTCTTCCTATGGAAGAAAAAGGCGATACGCTTAGAAAGATGAAACGCCATCCAACCATCGAAGACCACGTCACCATCTATGCTGGGGCCACCATTCTAGGGGGTGAGACGGTCGTTGGGGCCGGCTCGATCATCGGAGGCAATGTCTGGTTGACCCGTTCGGTCCCGCCAGGCGTCACCGTGATGATCGAGGCGCCTAAACTAAAGTATAAAGAGGAAAAAAAAGAGGCGAACAACGAGTCTAATGGTTTTTAACTCCATGGGCTGCAGATGGACAGAGGAGCATACCCCCTCTCGGTTAGGTTGAATTTAGATAGAACGGAGTTCATGGCACACAGGACAGCGAGAACGATCGATGACTGCTTACAATGTTGTCTTTGAGGAAGAAATTCTATAATCACTCTTTCAACAACAAATCTTTACTTATTCCTACCAGACGCCCTGCGAAGATCATCGAGAAATTCAACGGGAATGGTGTAGCCCAAGTCTTGTGCTTTTTTAATATCCTCCCAAGATTTGTCGTATTCTCCTCTAAAATAATAACTCCTCCCACGACTGACGTAAGCCTCGGCATACTCCGGGTTTATCTCAAGAGATTTGCTGAGCAGTAAAATTGCCTGCTCAAACTCTCTTCGTTGAAGATAAGCCGACCCCAAGATGTGGTAAAACCAGCTTTCCTTCGATTTCTTTGCTTCTTCATGGTCGGTAGCAGGCATGACATTGAAATCCCTCCACTTATTGCGAAGCACCTTCTTCCTGTCCTCCGGGGTAAGCCAGTACCATTCGCTCCCATAAGAAGGTCTTGCTGCCCTCATGACCCAGTCTCCTGAATCACCTTGCCCCAGCAAAAAGGCATGAAACAGCTCGTGCAGAAGAATATACGGATCCAGCTCTTTTACGAAGAGATACCTCCAAAAAAATGTGTCGGTGGCCCCCAGAGGAAATTTACCTCCCCTGACTCTTTGAACAAAATTCACAAAAGTGAGGGCGATATCAAACCGGTCCCTCTGACTCCAGGTGTCCGCCGCAATCCTTATTTCCATTTTGATGATATCCTCTAACTCATCTTCCCATTTGATTTGGTACCCATCTACGATTTCAAGCCGTATTCCAACTTGCATTTCAGCGAGGCCCGAGCATTTTGAAACAAATCTCTCAATTTCATCTTTCCGATAAGAATCATCGGTGATCAGAAGGATTCTTAAGGTTCGAATCGGTTCGTTTTCGGCCCTGAATTCAGGACGGTTCAATAACGGCTTGACGCTTCCGGAATAACAACCGAGTAAGTAGATCAAGGGTAGAAGGAGTAGGAGTTTGTTTGTTTTCATAAAGTGGGAATGGATTTGACTAGGTTGAGAGGGCGGCTGATACGGCTCCGCGTCTTGATCATCATTCGCCGTATAGAGTCGTCTTGATTTCTTCTCTTGACTGAATCTGTTCTGCCAACTTACGGGCAGCCTTTCTTTCATCATACTTGCTGACGAGTACCCTATAGATAGGCAACCTGTCCTTCGTTATCCCTGGGTGGGTAAATGCATCGTATCCTTTTTCCCGAAACTTTTTCGCGAGAGCCTCGGCCCTGTCTTCATCCTTGAAGGCTCCCAGCTGGACCGAGTAGAAGGGTTTGCTCGGAGGCTGAGATGCGGATTCTGACGAGAGCGAATGGGGCTGGCCGGGCGGCGTCGACGGTATGGGTGGCACAGGGTCAGAATTTTTTGCCACGTCTCTTTCCGGGGGCAACTGGGGTTTCGGTTCAACTCTTGGGGCTGTGGATGGAGCTCGAGGAGGGCCCGTCGCCGTGGGAGAAGGCAGAACCTTCCGGGTTGGCATAAACTGCTGATAGGCCAAAAAACCTGCTCCGGCAATCATCAGGAGGAGCACGATGCCGATCGCAGGGAAGAGAAGGGCAGAGCGCTTTTTCTCCATTTTCCTCTTAGTCTTCGGCGGAGCAACCGGTTCGTCTTCTTTGGGGCTCGGGGAAGGAGCCGTCTTGCCCAAAATCGTTCCTGTCTTTTCGATAAGATCTTCAGGACTGAAAGTCAGTTCGAGAAAATCCACGATCCCGTAATCCCTGGAATAGTCGGGGCCCGGCGCTTTTTTCGGAGATGCCAGAATAATGATAGGAACCTTTTTTAAGAGGGGAATGCTATGAATGGCTTTGCAGGGTTTGAGTCCCGTTGGGCTCAGCTCGAGGGGTTTGATGTAGATCAGCGAAGGTCTGAGCAATTCGGCAAGTTCTGGGTTCACATCCTGACTTGAGACGGGATAGACCAGGTAGTTCTCCGCCTCGAGCGTGGCAGTCATCTTCAGATCTATGTCCTCGCCTGCGTCTATGACGAGTATCGTTACACCGGTCATGTGTTCTCTCAAAGTTGTACTCGGGGGGCGCCTCAGGCCTTCAAACATCGACCTCTGCTCAGAGTGTTTCCCAGTACTTGGACGGCATGTCTTGGGCAAGCTTGAGCGCCCCGTCCGCGCCCGCAAAGAGCGGTTCTGAGACGCAGGTGACCTTGCAGGTGCCGTATTCCTTCAAGGCATCCTGCAGGTACGCGGCAATCCCTCTGATCAGACTTCCTCCGCCCGCGAGAACGATATTGTTCTTTATCTTCATCTGGAATTCGGGATCAAACCGGGCGATCATTTCGGTGGTGGTCTCGATGAGTGAAGGCAGGATACTCTCGCATGCCCTGCGGACCGCATCCTTGATATCATGCATGACCGGTTTTCCATTCACCGGCAGCTCGACGCGGATCGGTTCATCGATCTCCCGCACAAAACTGAATCTCTCCTTAAACTGCCGCACCATGTTCTTGTTGAACTTTGAATTCGGACATTTCTCAATGAGATAATTGAAGAGTTGCTCATCGATATAGTCGCCCGCCGTGAAAATGGTCCTCTGGTCTTCTTCGGAAGGAATGGTCCCATGCATGATGCAGAAGTCGACGGTCCCGGCACCGAGGTCGATGATCAGTGCGTCATTCAACAGATTCATTCCGTAAGCGACCGCAAAGGGTTCGGATACGACCATGAGCGTATGTACATATTCCGCGACCGCTCTCCGGATGGCAAGCTTATTGACTTTTAGCGAATCGGAGGGCACCCCAACCACCGCATGAATCTTCTGGGCGGGGTCGGGCTGGGCAAGATCAATCAGATGCCTGATGATTTCCTTGACTGCCCTCTCGCTGCTTTCGATTCCTTCTTTGATGATGCCCCGTTCAAGGGGCCGACAGATGTCGAGGGAAAGGCGGTGCTCCAGAGCCTCGACTCCGAAAAGTACTGGCTTGCCGACGACCTGCTCTGCGATAAAGTCCTTCGGCCAGCCGGCGTAACTCTCAATCCATTCCCGCATGCCATTGCTCGAACAGATCGCACTCCGCGATGTTCCAAGGTCGATGCCGACAAACATGACATGGTCTTCCTTCTGTTCATCTTTTGGCTTCATAGGTTCGAGCTCCTTTGTTCAGATAGTCGAAAATACCCGTTGCAAGATATCTGGCAATGTTCTCTCTATGACTTTCGGAATTGAGCTTCCGCTCCTCTTCCGGATGACTGAGACAAGAAACTTCCACCAGCACGGAGGGCACGTCCACGCCGAGAAGGACCACGAAGGGCGCCCTCTTGACGCCGTGGTTCTGTATCTCTTCGTCGTATTTCCTGCTGTTCAGGAACAGACTCGTCTGGATGGATTCTGCAAATTCCTTAGACTCCTGAAGCTTCATGGTTTTTCCGAGCATTTCGACGACTTCCCGGAAATCGCTCAATCCATATTCCGATCCCGCATTTTCTTGCTCTGCCAGCTTGAGTGTTTTTTTGTCATCGGAAGGTCCGAAATAATACGTCTCTATGATGTTCGTATTTTTCTTGGGCAGGTAATTAAGATGAATCGAAATGAAGAGGTCCGCTTTCGCTTCGCGGACAAGGGTCACGCGATCGAGAAGAGGCACTGTCGAATCGTCCTCCCGCGTCATGAGCACATGGTGGAGGTCGCTTTTTATCAGATGGGCCTTCAATCGCTTAGCGATATCGAGAGTGATATCTTTTTCCTTGGTACCCGTCTTTCCTATGGTACCCGAGGAAGAACCACCATGGCCGGCATCGATCATGATGGTTTTAATTTTCAGGCCAAGCATCCGCATGAGGGATACATTGCGGCTGTTCATGATGGCGCTGAACTCGGAAGCGTTCGCCGCGTCTTCCGGGGTAACACTGACGGCGGGAAGAAGAGGGTATTTGTCCAACTCCGGGGTCATCTCTGCTGAAACACTTGCCGGGGGAAGGCGAACAGGGATTGTGCTGATCGGCGCGGTAGGTTTTGCCGGCGTGAATGAACTGCCCGTGTGTTGGTCGAGCATCAGGATCGCAAAGGCAGATAACACCGCAGACAGGAGAATTCCCTTCAGGAGGAAAGATCTCCGTCGTGACAGGTCTCGACGGCCCCTGCCGAGGATGAAGAGGTTTTCTTCATACACACCGCGGAGCATGTCTTGACGAATTTTGAACTCTTTCTTTGCGGTGAACAGGGATATCATGACACCATGAAACATTAGCAAGTAATGGGCCAGAATTCAATTCGAATACAGCTGGGTAAGGCCCCTTGTGACGCTATGTGGCGGATCGGGTCTTTTTCTGCCTCCTCAAGTGACACTTATACCTTCAAAAATTTCCCAGAGCTTTAAATAAGCATATATTATGCCAATTTTTTGACACTTGCAAGGTTTTGTTTTTCAACAGTTTTCTCAAGAAAGAGTACGGGATAGGGCCGAATTTTGCGACTTAGTTTGAGCACATGGTAAAAAATTGTCCAAATCCAATTTGAAAGGATAGCATGGAAATATCTCTGGGGAGAGCAGATTGGACCACAAGTCTGCTGGCAATGAAGAGCTTCCTGGTTTCGAAACAGCAGGGGCTCAACGGGTAGTATCGGATTGCTCTTCTTCGTGGGTCAGTTTTTTTTTCTTCTCCGAGCCTTGACCAGAGATGCTCATGATCAAATAGAACAACCCGACCAGTAAAAGACCGAGGCCGAGAAGACCAAAAAACAGTTTGGGCTTCCGGTAAATGAAGAAAAGAACGCCCACCGCAAGAACGATGACGATAATCGGATTGTTCTGGGCAAAAGAAACGAACCCGTCCATGAATTTTGAAAAATCCATGCAACCTCCTATTAACATGTTATTATACCACAGTTATTTCAATTCGAGCCACTCCGAAGAAAAAGACTTGGGGAGTGGAACTTGATCAGGATGTATTCGAGCACGCTCGCTTTGGAACTTGATTCCGTCGACTGGCTCAAGCAAGAAGAATGAATTATAATTATGATAGAAGAGGAGAACAAAGGTAGCTAAGAGAATGACCTATACACAGATTCACAGATGGAAATTTCCCATAGAAAGGGGGTAAGGTGTCAACCTGATCCCCCTGAAAAATAGAAACCCGCTTGAGTTTCGAAAAGGGAACTCTAACCAGAGGAAAGCGTGAAGTGTACGATTTCCGAAAAAGCGGATTTCGAAACGACAAGATGGAGAAAGCTAACCTTTAAGGTTAGCTTTCTGTTTTTTTGGAACATTTTCTCGGTAGGTCGTTCAAGTCGTACTGTCTTCTGCTGCGGGTTTTTCAGTTTCTTTGTTACAAAAGCTCTAAAAGACGATGGTTTTTTTCGGTGAAGGGGCTGTCATCCAAGTCATCCATGACTCTCTCATCAAGATTTCCATTGAAAAGCGACATAAAATCTTTAAAATATAGCGTATTCGTTTGAAGGGAATTTCAAAGTTTGAATCCGGAGGGAAGAAGACATGATTCGTTTCAAAAAATCTGAGGAGAAAGCTGTTCTTCATAACCCGCTCAAAGGTTTTGAGATCGATTCTCAACCCATTGAATATCGTGAGGACCCACTTAGCGGTTTTACTTCTTTCATACGCACTGGCCGGGCTTTTTGGGCGAGCGTTTACAGAACAGACCAAGCTGTCCTGGAAAGACTGATTGAAGAAACCCGGGGTAAGTGTTTTTTCTGCCCGGAGAAAGTGGCAGCCTCGACTCCAAAATTTACAGCTGATTTTATTCCGGAGGGAAGGCTTACCCGGGGGGAAGCAACCCTCTTCCCTAATCTCTTTGCCCACAAGCAATATTCCGCGATCATCGCCATCACCCAGAAACACTATCTAAAACTCAACGAGTTTTCGCCTAATATTCTTATGAACGCCCTCAAGCTGGCCGATTATTATGTTCGAAGGGCTCATGAAGTGGATGGAGTGGAGTATGCCGAGATCGGCGGTAACTATCTTTACCCCAGTGGAGCCAGCATGGTGCATCCTCACCTTCAGGTGATCCTGTCTCATGGTCCTCACTCCCTGATCAAGGTCTACACAGAAAAAGGAAGGTCCTACTACAGGAAATATTCGCGGAATTATTGGGATGAATTGATGGAGAAGGAGAAAGGGCTTGGCGAAAGGTATTTGGGACGTTTAGGATCTACGGAATGGTTCACTCCGTTTGCTCCGATGAAGGAGGATGAGGTCAATGCCGTGGTGAGGGGGAAATCCAATCTCCTAGAATTTGACGATGACGACTGGGAGAATCTCGCCCAGGGTATTTCACGGGTGTTGAGAGGTTATCACGACAAAGGGTTTTCATGTTTCAACTATGCGATCTACTCGGGCCCTCTCGGTAAGAAGCTTGGTGATTATCTTTGGGCAGGGTTGAAGATCGTCTCTCGGTCCAGCGTGCAGACCTATCCGGTGAGCGACACATGGTATTCGTCCACCCTTCTTCTGGATGGGTTCGTCGTAGAACCGCCCGAGGAAATAGCCAACCAAATACGCCCTTATTTTGGCTGAGGCACTCCAGCTCCTAACAGGTTGCCGAAAAAGGTCCATCAGTCCCGCGCTACGCGGGATTTCCCTCATCCTCGCCCTGTTAGATGAAGAGGGCTAGCTCTTGGGAAGGCGCGCCACATATGATGGGGCCTGATGAAAGTGAGACTCAACCAGGGTATTATCTAACAGGGCGAGTCGTTGCAGCGTACAGCCAAGTACGCCTCGGGTCGACTCACCAACTCGTCGGCGTGGCAAGAGGTCACGCCTTATTCGCCGTGACGCCACTCTCAGGATTGCCTGCCTGAACGGCAGGTGAAGGGCCCGCGGGGGACCCCGGCAAACGGGATTTCGCGGAGCTCAACTTGCATCTGCCTGCCTGCGCGAAGCCCCGCCTCACGGGGCGTAAGCAGGGCCCTTTTTGAGCAACTTGGGAAAGATGACTGTTTCAGCAGCCTAAACATTCAATGCTCCTTCTTGTGAGTTCGTTAAGACGCGTCTGGCGACGAGCTTTCGGCTTCCTCCTCCACGCCGCTGGTTTCATTGCCCAACTCGCTCGAACGCCAGGCCGCCGATGGGGCAGAAGAGCAGACGGGGCATGCCCGCGGCCACCAGCACGAAAACAATCCCCATCCATGAGGCCGGCCCCACCCACCCCAGCGACAGGAGCCAGAGTTTGACGATTTGAATGTTGCCGAGATAGTTGCGCGCGGGCGTAAAATAGATTAACGCAAACGCGGCCGCCACGACTGCCAGCATGATGAGCGGTTTCCACGGAAAGGACACCCACTTGGGTTTCGGAGCATGGATATGGGCAGCCATCATGCAACCAATTGCCTACATAACGATCTCACTCTACATCAGACTTAGAACGGGGCTGTCAATAAGTGCTATTGATTCTTGTTTCTGAGTGCAGAAGCAAACGGGTTGTTTGTAAAGGTGCTCTTCTGTTTCTGCTTTCCTTCCTGCTTCTTCCCTTCTTTATTCCTTTCCTCCCTCTTTGAAACCACTCCAGGTTGGGGCGGACTGTCCTTCATGGAAAGAGAAATCCGTTTTCTGGCAAGGTCCACACCCAGCACCGTTACCATGACCCTTTGATGAACTCTCACCACCTCCGCTGGATTTTTCACAAAGCGATGGGAAACCTCGCTGATATGGACCAGCCCATCCTGATGGACACCGATGTCAACAAAGACTCCAAAGGCGGTGATATTGGTTACGATCCCGGGCAGCCTCATCCCTGGTTTTACATCCTCTATCTTTTCGATTCCCTCTGCGAATCGGAAGGTTTCCAACTGCTCACGGGGATCGCGGCCGGGTTTGGAGAGTTCCGAGAGGATGTCGTTCAATGTCGGAAGTCCTGTTTTATCCGAGATGTATTGTCCGAGGTCGATTCTCTTCCGGAGCTTCTCATCCTGCATCAGATCGAGGACCGAGCAACCCAGATCCCTGGCCATGGCATCCACGATGGGGTAGCTCTCCGGATGGACAGCACTTCGATCGAGCGGGTTTTCGCCATCCCTGATGCGTAAAAACCCTGCAGCCTGCTCAAAGGCCTTGGGCCCCAGGCGGGGTATCTGCTTCAATTCCTGTCTCGAGCGAAACGGACCATGTTCATTTCGGTACTCTACGATCCCCCGTGCAAGCTGAGGTCCTAACCCAGAGACATAGGTCAGAAGTTGTTTGCTTGCTGTATTGACCTCAACGCCCACACGATTCACGCAACTGACCACCACATCGTCCAGACTGCTCTTCAACGCTCCCTGGTCCACATCGTGCTGGTATTGGCCAACACCGATTGACTTCGGGTCGATCTTCACCAGCTCTGCCAGGGGGTCCATCAGCCTTCGACCGATGGATACGGCTCCCCGCACCGTCACATCCTGATCAGGGAACTCCTCCCGTGCCACTTCCGATGCCGAATAGACCGATGCACCGCTTTCGTTGACCATCACCACCTGAATGTTCTTTGAGAGGTCGAGGCTGCGGATAAAGGCCTCTGTCTCCCTTCCCGCCGTCCCATTTCCGACGGCAATCGCCTCTATGAGGAACCGCTCGCACATCCCAAGGATCTTTGACCCTGCGTCGGCTGCACCCTTTTCCGACAGAGGATAAATGGTTTCGGTATGCAGCAGTTTTCCCTGACGGTCCAGGCAGACCACTTTGCAGCCCGTCCGAAAACCCGGATCGATAGCAAGGACGTTCTTCTGACCCAGGGGCGGGGCAAGAAGGAGTTGACGGACGTTTTCGACGAAGACCCGTATCGCCTCCTCGTCCGCCCGTTTTTTCGTTTCGAGGCGAATCTCGGTCTCCATGGAAGGAGAGAGTAATCTCTTGCAGCTGTCGTGGACGGACATCCTGACTTGGTGGGATGCAGGCCCTTCGCCCTTGACAAAAAGGCCGTCGAGGATCTCCAGGGCTTCATCCTCAGGAGGGAAGACCCGCAGGGTAAGAAAGTCCTCGTTTTCTCCCCGCCTCATAGCCAGAATCCTGTGAGAGGGCGCCGTGTTGACAGCCTCTTGCCAGTCGAAGTAATCCCTGTACTTGATTCCATCAGCCTCTTTTTCCGGGATGACCTTTGACTTGAAGACAGCCTTTGATGAAAAGAAATCGCGCATCCTGGCCCGGGCCGTCTGATCTTCATTGACCCATTCCGCAATGATGTCACGGGCTCCTGCCAGGGCATCTTCCAAAGAATTCACCCCTTTTTCAGGATCGGCAAAGGCGGATGCCTCGGCCAATGGATCCATATCTTCCTGTGCAAAAAGACGCTGAGCCAGCGGCTCCAGTCCCCTCTCTTTAGCGATCGTTGCCCGGGTCCGGCGCTTGGGTCGGTAGGGCAAATAGATATCCTCGAGAACGGCCAAGGTCTCCGCCGAGACGATTTTTTCCTTTAACTCATCCGTGAGCTGTCCCCGTTCCTCTAAGGATTTGAGGATGGCCTCGCGCCGCTTGTCTAATTCCATGAGCTGATTGAGGCGGTCGCGAACCGTTGTGATAGCGACCTCGTCCAGAGAGCCTGTGACCTCCTTCCGGTATCGGGCGATAAAGGGGACGGTCGCCCCTTCACTCAAGAGGTCTGCCGTGGCCTGGACCTGTTTAGGGGTGAACCCCAATTCTTTCGCAATCTTAGGAATGTGTGCTTCGTTCATAGCCTCCCTCTACCCAACGACGGGGGAATGATAAAACCTCCAGAAACATGAGGGGAAAATGTCTGGAGAATGCTGCAAAGCAAATTCAAAACCCTACAATAAACTAAATTAGAGAGAATTGAAAGGGGTCAAACCGTGGAGGTTGCGGCGGGCACTAACTCAGAAAGAAGGGTTTCTAACATCCTGATGAACATTTCTAAAAGCTCAGGGTCGAACTGTGTTCCAGCGCATCTCCGGAGCTCAGCCACAGCTTCCCAATGGGAACATGTCCTGCGATAGGTGCGAGCACTGGTGAGGGCTTCATAGGCATTCGCGATCGCCAGCAAACGGCACTCGACGGGGATCTCTTCTCCCTTGATGCCGAGAGGATACCCCTGGCCATCCCACCACTCATGGTGTTTGAGGATCCAGTCGGCAATCGGGACGAGGTCCGCAGCGGACAGGGCAATCCGATAACCGATCTCGCAATGTCGTTTCATCTCCGCCCATTCCTCGGGCGTGAAGGGCCCTTCCTTCAGGAGGATCGCGTCGGAGATTCCCACCTTGCCGATGTCATGAAATTTGGCCAAGAGGGATAAGTCGGCCGTCGTGGATTCGGGGAGTCCGATCAGGGTGGCCATCCGGACCAATAGCTTTTCCAAACGACTCGCGTGCTGCTCGGTTGCCAGGTCCCTGGCTTTGAGGGTATTGAGAAGAGTGCTCACAATGGTGCTGCGGACACTCTGGGTGCGGTAGAGCTTCTTGCGGTACATGTGATTATCCGCTTCTTTGAACACATCTTTGAGGTTTTTATGGGAGCCATTTCTGATGGCAAATCCCACGGAAATACTGAGCGGGAGTTCGGGGGTGGTGGTGTTGTAGGACTCGACCGCCTCCTGGATTCTTTGGCAAGCGTTTTCAACGGCAGATTCGGTGGTGTTCGGAAGGATGACCGCAAATTCATCTCCGCCGATTCGGGCCGCCAAATCTCCTTCCCGGAAGGAACTCCGGATCACCCGGGCCGCGGCGGCCAGCAGGCGATCCCCTTGATCGTGTCCGAGGGTATCGTTGACCAGCTTGAGTCCATCGACATCACACGATAGGATCCCGACCGTCCCGCAGCGTGTTTTTTCTATCCGGCTCATCTCCTCTTCGAAGTAGATGCGGTTATAGAGTCCGGTCAGGGGATCGTGGAGACTCAAGTATTTTAGTTTTTCTTCTCCCAGCTTGAGGTCTGTGATATCCGCGGCGATGCCGACTGCCCGGTGTGTCCTTCCGGAACCATTTCCCCCGACCGGGAAAGAACAGTCTCTGATCCAGCGGATGGATTGATCCGGGCGCACGATCCGATAGACCACCTCATACTCTTCCTGGGTTTTTTTCTCCATCGTTTGCTTCACATGATCCCTGTCTTCAGGATGGATCGTTTCCCAAAAGGAGTCTGGATCTTCGCAAAGGGTTTGAGGAGGACGCCCCCAGATTTCCGCATAGGCGGGGCTGACGTAACGGGGGACTCCCTCATCGTGGATATAGAAGACCTCACGGATGTTTTCCGCCAGCTGGCGGAACCTCTCTTCACTCTCCCGCAGCCTCTCTTCTGCTCGCTTTCGGGCGGCAATATCCTGGATGGTGCAGCGGATACCGGTGATTTTTCCTTGTTCGTTCAGGATCACACGGTCCTTGATCAGGACCGGGAAAGCAGTCCCGTCCTTTCGGCGGTAGACGCGCTCGAGATCTTGACCCGGCGGCGTTACCCCCTCCAGTTTCTCCAGGACCTGTCGTCGGACTGTTTCAGCTTCAACATTAAACTCCCAAATGTACTGTCCGACCATCTCCTCTCGGGTGTATCCGAGCATTTCGAGATCCGTCAGGCTTACGTTCGTAATGCGTCCCTCAATGTCGTATTCGCAATATCCCACGGGCGCATGGTCATAGAGTTCTCTAAATCGCTCCTCGCTCTGCCTCAAAGCCTTTTCTGCACGCTTACGGTCGGTAATGTTCTTGGCAATATAAACAACATCCACCACATTTCCATTGCCATCTAGCACCGGATCTACCGAGACATCGAGCCAGGTATCCTTTTCAGCAAGATAGATCTCTGTTTCTTCATGGCACCGTGTTTCCATCATTCTCTCATAAGGACATTGCTCAGGAGGCTCCCCTGTCCCAAGCAGCAAGGTGAAACACATCTTCCCAATGATGTTGTCCTTTGGTAGGTTAAAGAAACGAACCGCCGCCTGATTGGCTCTGACGATTCTGCATTCATGGTCTAAGATCATGACCAGATCGATAATCGAATCGAACGTGGTCTGCCATTGATCCGCTGTTTCTCTTAGTTTCTCCTCAGCCTGTTCGTGCTCGGCATTCTTTGTCTCCAGGGCTTCTGCCATCTCGTCGAAGACCTTTGCCACTTCACCCAATTCATCGGGTTTATGGTCCAAACCTGTCCGCGTTTTGAGATCTCCCTGTTCAATCTCCCGCGAGGCCCCGACTAATCTTTGGAGTCTCTTTACGATAATGGCGTTTCCAAAAAACCACGCTGAGGACACGACGATCAAGAATGCACTACTTAGAAGGACCAGATTGATGAATAGAGTTTTTTTGGCATGGTAGAGGGCTTCGTTCTCAGGGATACCGACACGGATAAAAAGATACGGAGGTTCGTTTGGCTTTAGGCGGAATCTTCTGTAGGCATTATGACGTTTTACATCATCGACCCCGGTATACGTGAAGACCCCTTCTCTCCCCTGGTACGACAGATGCGACATATACCCGATCGTATCAGGAAGATCTGTCCTCGGGATATGAATACCATTTTCAGGGTAGGCATAGAGAAGGATCCCCCTGTGATCGCTGAAAGACAGGGTGGATCCCTGGGGTAATTTTTCCATGGAAAACACCCGGGCGTAACGGGCGATGTCAAGTGAAATGCCAACCATTCCCTTGAACCTCCCCTCGGCATCTGTGATCGGATAGGCAAGATGGAGGACCGGCCGGTTTAAGGATTGGGAAATCGCGTATTCGCCTACGGAGAAATCTTTTGTCCTTACGACATCCTTAAAAAATTTGCTGGATGCCATGCTGGTTGGCTTAGAAGGTGGAGCAGAAGAGCACAGGATTCCTTGAGCGTTTAGAACAATGATGCCTTCATATAATGGATTCTGTTTCAATAAGACCTCAATCAGTGGATTGCTTGCGGTCACATTCAAGTTCTGTATTTCCGGTATTTTGGCCAAGGTCATGAGGAACTGGCCAGTGCTTCCCATGACACGTTCGTGCTCGTAGGCAAGGCTTTTCACCGCCTCCAAGGCATCGGATTTCGCGTCTTCAATCTCACGGGAACTATATTCTACCCCTGAGTAGATAATAATTCCCAAGGCGGGGAGAACGGATATCAGAACCAATAGGAGCAGACGACTTCTAATGGTTTTGAAGAATCGAAATCTCACAGTTGTATCGCCCCTCATCGTTACCTGACTAGCGCGGGCCTGCATGCGGTAGCCAGAGTGGCAAAATCAATCGGCATTG
>Ga0316613_10000826_pt1 | contig 22665 bp, 22 predicted proteins | sample OWC_soil_day10_C_2_FD_207647 | JGI IMG/M metagenome (GOLD analysis project Ga0316613, IMG submission 207647) | Wetland soil microbial communities from Old Woman Creek delta, Ohio, United States - OWC_soil_day10_CT_b | ecosystem: Environmental > Terrestrial > Soil > Wetlands | place: USA: Ohio...
TGAGCTGTGGGGCTGCCCGGTCAGCTCGCGGCAGATGTTCACCGCCATCCGAACCTTGCTCTATGGCGTGCCGCCGCTCTCCCTGCGGGAGAAGGTCTGCCAGGAGTGCAAGCGGCGCGGCAATGTGTGCATCCTGGTCACGCAGGATGCGCCCTGCATGGGGCCGGTCACCCGCACCGGCTGCGGCGCGCTTTGCCCGTCGTTCGGCGCGCCGTGCTACACCTGCTACGGCCCGGCCGAGGGAGTCAATACGGCGAGTTTCGGCCAGCGCCTGATCGGCCTGGGTCTGCATCCGGATCAGGTCGCGCGCCGCTTTGCCTCGATCAACAACGCCGCGCCGGCATTCAGCGAGGCAACGCGCCTGTTCGCCGGCGAGGAGGGTAAATCATGAATCCCGCCGCCGATCCGAACCGCACGATCGATATCCATGTGCCGGTGCTGACCCGCGTCGAAGGCGAGGGCTCGCTGGAATTCACCGCGCGCAATGGCAAGGTCGAAAAACTCTACCTGCGTATCTACGAACCGCCGCGATTGTTCGAGAAATTCCTCGAAGGGCAGGATTACACCGAGGTGCCGACGATTGCCGCGCGTGTGTGCGGCGTCTGCCCGATCGCCTACCAGATGACCTCGATCCGGGCGATGGAAACGCTGTTCGGCGTGCCGTCCGATCCCTGGATTCACGCGATGCGCCGGGTGATCTACTACGGTGAATGGCTGCAAAGCCATACCCTGCATGTGAACCTGTTCGCCGCGCCGGATTTTCTCGGCTTTCCCGATGCGATCAGCATGGCGGCCAAATACCCGGAGGAGGTGCGTCGCGGCATGCGCCTGCAAGGGTTGGGCAACGATCTGCTGCGTCTGCTCGGCGGGCGCTCGGTGCATCCGATCGGCATGAAGGTGGGCGGTTTCCATCGTGCCCCGCCGCGCCATGAAGTGGCGGACATGGTGGATAAACTGCTGATCGCGCGCGAGGATGCGCGCCAGTTCGTGGCTTGGGCGGCCGGTTTGCCCTACCCGGTGGACGAGCAGGAATTCATCAGCGTGGCGATCCAGCACCCGCAAGAATACGGCATCACCGAGGGCCGGCTGGTGTCCGATCACGGGTTGAGAGTCAGTTTCGAGGATTACCCGACGCATTTTCGCGAATACCAGGTCGCGCATTCCACCGCGTATTACTCGCTGATGGATGGCCGCTCGTATTTCCTCGGTCCGCTGGCGCGCATGAACCTGAACTTCGACCGGCTGCCGCAGCCGGTGCAGGCGCTGGCGCAGGAACTGGGCATCCGCTTTCCTTCGCACAATATGTTCATGAACGTGGTGGCTCGGGCGCTGGAATGCTATCTGGCGGTGGAAGACAGCCTGCGGATTTTGAGTGATTACCAGCTGCCGGCGCGCCCGTTCCTCGATGTCACGCCCCGCGCCGGGATCGGTCATTACTGCACCGAAGCGCCGCGCGGCATGATCTACCACCGCTTCGAGCTGGATGACGCCGGCCGGGTGAGCTTTGCCACGATGATTCCGCCCACCTCGCAGAACCAGTTGCGCATCGAACAAAACCTGCAAACGGCGATGGAGCGCTTCGGGCTCGAACATAGCGATGACGAGTTGCGCCAGTTTTGCGAGCAGGTGATACGCAACTATGACCCCTGCTTGTCCTGTTCAACGCATTTTCTTCGATTGGAGGTGCATCGTGATTGAAACGATCGTGATCGGTATCGGCTCGCCGTTTGGTGCGGACCGTTTGGGTTGGGCGGTAATTGATGCCCTCTTTGAAGCCGGTTTTGACGCGAAGGCCGATCTGGCCTATTGCCGCCAGCCTGCCGAATTGCCGGATTTGTTGACGGGCTATTCGAAAGTGATCCTGGTTGATGCTCTGCTGGGCGACCAGCTGGCCGGAACGTTGCAGCGCTTGAGGCGGGAGAATTTGCGCTGTGCCTGCCTGGGCGTTTCCTCGCACGGCTTCAATGTGTCGACTTCGCTGGAGCTGGCTGAAGTTCTGGATTGCCTGCCCGAACAGCTATTGGTGCTGGGGCTGGAAGTGGGAGAGCCCAACCAGCCGATCAAGCCGGAATGGATCAAGCGGCTGGTGCGGGCGGTACAGGCCGAAGTGGCCTGTACCGTGAGCTGAAAAAGGCACTGTGTTGTATTCAGCAGCGCCCGAGGATCAAGCCGGGTTGAAGCGGATGCGTTTGCCGCGCGCGGCGAAACCGAATGCATCCTCGTTGATGCGGGCCACCAGCTCGAACGGTTTTTCCAGTTCCTTCTCCTGCGTTACCTGACAATACTCGATCCAGTTGCCATCAATCTCGATGGAATAACTACCGTGTTTGGCACGATACTCTTTGCAGAGATAAAGCCATTTCTCAGCCATGACAGGCCTCCATTAAAGTCGAGTAACTGATATATCACGGGTGGCTTGAGGAGAGTGATGGATAATAACTATGGCAACGATATGGTTAATTGCCTGCAGGCTATGACAGTGATTCCTGTCGATCAGGCATAACCGTAAAGTGGGGAAAATGCTGCACAACTGTGCTTGTGACTGGCGCGGGGGTGGGGCGGGACACGATGGAAAGTGAAAAATTCACAAAAGCCAGGCGGTTCAACTTCCGTAACTTAAGAGCCAGTTTTCTAGTGGAAGGCGGGATCTGATCGAGGGCGGAGCAGGCTATTTGGCAGCGCGTTGTGCATCGATCTGCTGCACCAACTCGAGCAGCACATCCAGGCCGTAACGCCACGGACCAAATCCGGATTCCACGTTGATATGCCCGGCCTCGCCGATGTCGACCAGGTTGCTGTGCCAGATGGCGGCCCATTCGCTGGCGCGGGAAAAGCGCATCAGCGGGTCGTTGTGGCTGGCGACCAGCATGCTCGGAATGCCGAGATCCCGGGTGGGAACGCGATCTTCGATCTCGAATTTCATCGGCTCGGCGGGCGCCACCAGCATCAAGCCTGCCACTTGCTCGGGCAGTTCAACGGCGACGCAACAGGAGGCCAGCGCCCCGAAGCTGTGCCCAACCAGGATGGCCGGGCGCGGGCAGCGCAGCAGCAGGCGGGTGATCGAACTGATCCACAGGTCTATGTCCGGCGTGTTCCAGTTGCGCTGCACGACGCGCCGCCAGAACGGCTGGTGATTCTGCCAGCAGGTCTGCCAGTGCTCCGGACCGCTGTCATGCAAGCCGGGAACCAGCACGAAATCGTAGCGCTCGGCTGCCGCTTCCAGTGTTTGATCGGTTTCCTGGTGATAGCTTGATTTCATGGGCCGGGGATACTCAATTACGCTAGGTCGCGGCAATGTGGAAATTGACACGCAAGAATAACACGCTCGTGATCGGTGGTCAGTTCAAAACTGCGGGTTTGGTCTTATTGACCCGCCGCCGGAGAACGGCATTCATAAGCAACACCTGTCGACTCGTTTGGTGGACAGCGTGCCTTGAAATATAAAACCGATTCCTGAATCCGATAAATATTCATAAAAACCCATTCGTGATTTGATGCGATATTTGCCGGGAAAGTACTCCTTCGTCAAATTGCACGGTTTTATGCAAATCCTCCCTTGGTTGTGATCTGGCTCCGCATCGGGAAAATCAATTGCTCTTGCGATAGGCCTGTGCATGATCGCCGAATCCATTTTCTACGCTGCCGTCGTCGCTGGTTCGTGTTGTTCCTGTGCGGGGGTGTTTGTATCTGTTTGAATTTAATAATGTAATTTTTGTTTTCCCGGATTTGTCGCGGCGGGCCTTCCAGTCTGGAACACGGCATTTCAGCCGGGAAACCCGTTCTGCTACGCCCGCCAATTGTTATTGGAATCCTTTAAATTTGTTGAATTAATTAACGCCATAAAATTTATATAAAAATTTTAAAAATCGCATTAACAAGTTGAATGGCTCCGGGTTTGTTGGCAAATTTACCCTTGTTTTGGAGCACCATTTCTGCATTTGCGGTTGACGGGTGTTCGATAACGCATCGGCATGTGGCGATTATCCACATGGAAAAGCGGGACTAATCCGGATGAATTCCGGAAGGCCGCTTTTACCGTATCAAAAAAGAGCGGGCGACAGTGTCGCCGGCATTCCAGGAGGTGAAGATGAGCAATTCGAGCAACAGCGCGGTGAGTAGCGGCGCCGTAGTGCTTGCCGCTGGCCGCGTTCATTCGCTGCCGGGGGGCTGCATGAGCGTAGTAAATAACGGGAGGAGAGAAAATGAGCAATGCTGATTCGGTAGCGATTGAACCAGGAATGGCAGCGGTTGAGCTGCCGACCTGGAAGCGGATCCTGGCCTTCAAGGTACGGATCATTCCATTGAGCGTTTATTTGCCGTTTGCCGTATTGATGGCGTACCTGATGTATACCAACAGGGTTCCGAAAGACATGCTGGGCGCCTTTGCCATCATGGCGTTGTTCGGATTCCTTTGCGGTGAGCTCGGCAATCGCATCCCGGTCCTGAAAAACCTGGGCGGCGCGCCGATCATGGCGACCTTCCTGCCCGCGTACCTGGTCGCGGCGCACTTGTTGCCCGAAGTGGCGGTGGTAACCGTCAAATCCTTCATGAAGACGAGCAACTTCCTGTACGTCTATATCGCGATGGTGATTGTCGGCAGTATTTTGGGCATGAACCGCACGGTGCTGGTCAAGGCGTTCGCCAAGATGTTCGTGCCGCTGACCGTTGCGACGTTTGTTGCCGTGGGCGTGGGCATGGGAGTCGGTCGCCTGATGGGGCTGGATTCGTTCCAGATCTTCTTCTACATCATCGTTCCGATCATGGCCGGCGGTGTGGGCGAAGGCGCAATTCCGTTGTCCATGGGTTATGCCGGCATCCTGAAGATCACCCAGGATGAAGCGTTTTCCCAGATCCTGCCGGCAGTGATGCTGGGCAGCCTGACCGCGATCATTCTGTCCGGCCTGCTCAAGCGCTTCGGCGAAAAATATCCGCAGTATTCCGGCAACGGCAACCTGGTCAAGCTCGAAGGCGAGCAGGAAATCCTGACTGCGGCAAAGGAAAAGCATGCCGCGATCGATCTGCCCGCGATGGCCGTTGGCGCGGTTGTTTCCATCGGCTTCTACCTGATGGGCATCTGCCTGGCCCCGATCATTGGCATTCCGGCTCCGATCATCATGCTGTTCGCCTGTGTCTCGATCAAGGCTTTGGGCTGGTTGCCCAAGGAATTGGAAGAGGGCGCCCACATGATTCATCGCTTCTTCGTGGTCGGCGTGACCTATCCCCTGCTGCTGGCCGTCGGTGTCGCAATGACCGACTGGAACAAGCTGGTGGCCATCATCAGCTTCCCCTACCTGGTGACCATCATTGCCACCGTGGTTTCCATCGTGGCTACCGGCTTCTTCGTGGGCAAGTGGCTGAAGATGTACCCGGTCGAAGCTGCAATCGTAACCGCTTGCCATAGCGGCCAGGGCGGTACGGGCGACGTGGCGATTCTGACTGCATCCGATCGCCTGGTTCTGATGCCGTTTGCCCAGGTGGCCACACGTATCGGCGGTGCTTGCACGGTGACTTTTGCAATCTTCTTCTTGACCTGGTTGCAATCGCGGTAAAGCGCCCAGGCAGCCCCGATCGCTTCATGGTCTGGGCTGCCTAGGTTGTATGCATTCTGTATTTAGTGGAGGTATTCGCAGTGAAATTGGTCAGCTTTCGTACCAAGGAACGTAGAACCAGCTTCGGTCTTAGCACTGAGGGTGGAATCGTCGATCTAGGCCGGCGCATCGGGCATCGCTATGCGGACATCAAGGCGCTGCTTGCCGGCAATGCGCTCGAAGAGATTGCGCAATACCAGGGATTGCCGCCGGATCTTGGCGAGAACGATGTCGCGTTTCTGCCGGTCATTGCGCAACCGAACAAGATTTTCTGCGTCGGCATGAACTATGCCGCAAAACGCGTAGAGTTCAACGAAACCAACAACGCGCCCACCCTGTTCATCCGTTTTCCCGATTCGCAGACCGGCCATGCCTGCCGCGTGGTGAAGCCCGCCCACAGCAGCGAATTCGATTACGAAGGCGAACTGGCGGTCGTGATCGGCAAGGCCGGGATGGCGATCAAAGCGGAAGACGCCCTGAGCCACGTGGCCGGCTACAGCTGCTACATGGATGGCTCGGCGCGCGATTGGCAGCACACCTGGTTCACTGCCGGCAAGAACTGGCGCGAAACCGGCGCCTTCGGCCCGTGTCTCGTCACCGCCGACGAAGTGGGCAATCCGCAGGAGCTGGGCATCCGCACCTACCTGAACGGCATGAAAGTCCAGGACGACAACACTGGCAACATGATCCACACGATTGCCTCGCTGATCGAATACATCAGCACTTTCAGTGCCTTGTCTCCTGGCGACGTGATCATCACCGGCTCGCCCGGCGGCGTGGGCAAGAAACGCGTGCCGCCCCTGTTCCTCAAGGAAGGCGATGTGATCGAGGTCGAGATTGACCGGCTCGGCCGGTTGCGTAACCACATTGCGCTTGAGGCTGATTTTGCCTGTGAAGCTGCCGCTGCGTGAGTCGAATGCAGGATTGATGCCGGGAGAACGAGTGATGCATTGCACGCCGCACCACTTGTTCCCGTGCATCTGGCAGCTGCAAGGAGAGCCTGCCCGTGAGCGATGAAATAGTTTTTTACACCACCGATCCACACGCCAATGTCGCTGAAGGCGCGGAGATCCGGCAGTTGCTGGCGCAATGCGATCTGGATTTCGAAGAGAGCATCGGGCAGTTCGTGCTCGGCCGGCACGGGCGCAGCCTGGTGGCGTGCGCCGGGCTGGACGGCAACATCGTCAAGTGCGTGGCCACCGCGCCCGGCTACCGCGGCGAATCGCTCAGCCTGAAGCTGATGAGCGAAGTGATCCACCTCGCGCTCGAATGCGGCCACCTGCACCTGTTCCTGTATACCCACCCCAAGAATGTATCGTTCTTCGAAGGCTGCGGCTTTTACGAACTGGCCGAAGTGCCGGGCTATGTCAGCCTGATGGAAAACACCCCGGTCGGCATCAAGGGTTATTGCGGCCGCCTGCAGAAAAAACGCGAGCCGGGTGCCAAGATCGGCTGCATCGTGATGAACGCCAACCCGTTCACCCTCGGGCACCAATACCTGGTGCGCCTCGCCGCCAGCCAGTGCGACTGGCTGCATCTGTTTGTCGTGCGCGAGGACGTCTCGCGTTTTTCCTACCGCGACCGCTTTGCCCTGGTGCAGAGCGGGGTGGCCGACATCCCGGGCCTGACCCTGCATCACGGCTCCGAATACATGGTCTCGCGCGCCACCTTTCCCGATTACTTCTTCAAGGAAAAGGGCATCGTCGGCGATTGCTGCACGGCGATCGACCTGTTGCTGTTCCGCGAATACATCGCCCCGGCGCTGGGCATCACCCACCGCTTCGTCGGCACCGAACCGTTCTGCGCAACCACGCGCAAATACAACAACGACATGAAGCATTGGCTGCAGGCCGCCGATTCGGATGCGGTGCCCGTCACGGTGGTCGAGGTGCCGCGCACCGCCTGCGCCGGCGTGCCGATCTCGGCCTCGGAAGTGCGCCGCCTGCTGCGCGCCGGCGACATGGCCCACGTCGAATCGCTGGTACCGCGCAATACGCTCAATTATTTAACCCATAACGATTACGTCACATGACATGGAGACTGTACCGATGAAGATAGTCAAAGAGGCCGTGGCCGGCACGCTCGAATCGAGCGATCTGCTGGTCAAGGTCGCCCCGCTTGCCGACGACAAGGTCGATCTGGTGATCGAGAGCGAAGTGATGCGCCAGTTCGGCGCGCAGATCCGCAAAGTGGTTGAAGAAACGCTGCGCCAGCTTGGGGTGCGTTCGGGCCAGATCGTGATCGAAGACAAGGGCGCGCTCGATTGCGCGATCCGGGCGCGGGTACAGACCGCCGTGCTGCGTGGCGCCGAGTGCAAGGAAATGAACTGGAGTGCGTTGTCATGAAACTGCGTCGTAGCATGTTGTTCCTCCCCGGCGCGAATGCCGCCATGTTGAGCACGGCCTTTGTCTACAAGCCCGATTCGATCATGTTCGATCTGGAAGACGCCGTCTCGCTGCGCGAAAAGGATGCCGCGCGCCTGCTGGTGTTCCATGCGCTGCAAAACCCGGCCTACGCCGACATCGAAACCGTGGTGCGCATCAACCCGCTCAACACCCCGTTTGGCCTGCAGGATCTGGAAGCCGTGGTGCGCGCCGGCGTCGACATCGTCCGCCTGCCCAAGACCGACAGCGCGGCGGACGTGCACGAGCTCGAAAGCCATGTCGAACGCATCGAGCGCGAATGCGGCCGCGAAGTCGGCTCCACCAAGCTGATGGCTGCTATCGAGTCGGCATCCGGCGTGGTCAACGCGCTGTCGATCGCCACCTCCAGCTGCCGCATGATCGGCATCGCGCTGGCCGGTTTCGACTACGTGATGGACATGCAGACCGAACGCGGCGATGGCACCGAGCTGTTCTACGCCCGCTGCGCCGTGCTGCATGCCGCGCGCGTCGCCAAGATCGACGCCTTCGACGTGGTCTATTCCGACGTCAACGACGAAGAAGGCTTCCTCAAGGAAGTCGAGCTGATCCGCAGGCTGGGCTTCAACGGCAAATCGCTGATCAACCCGCGCCAGATCGAACTCTTGCACAACGCCTATGCGCCGAGCGAAGACGATGTCGACTACGCGCAGCGCGTGATCGCCGCCGCCGACAAGGCCGAGAAGGAAGGACTGGGCGTGATCGCCCTGAACGGCAAGATGATCGATGCCCCGATCGTCGATCATGCCAAGCGCGTGTTGCAGAAGGCCCAGGCCTCTGGCGTGCGCAAGTAATCCGGAGACTACACAGATGAATCAGGAAATACGCAACAAGCTGCTGCTGGAACCTGGCCTCGAAGGCATGGAAATGTTCGAGCACTTCGCGCAACAAGCCCCGTATCTGAAAGACCTCGGGCAAAAGCTCTCGCGCAAGATCGTCGCCACCTTGCAGGAGGCCATCCGCCTGTCCGGCCTGCAGGACGGGATGACTATCTCGTTCCACCACGCGTTCCGCGAAGGCGACAAGACCATCAACAACGTGGTGCAGATCCTCGCCGACATGGGCTTCAAGAACCTCACGCTGGCCTCGTCGTCGCTGCTCAGCTGCAACGCGCCGCTGATCGAGCACATCAAGAGCGGCGTGATCAGCCGCATCTACACCTCGGGCATGCGCGGCAAGCTCGCTGAGGCGATCTCCAACGGCCTGATGGAACATCCGGTGCATATCCATTCGCACGGCGGTCGCGTCAAGCTGATCCAGAGTGGTGAACTCAAGCTCGATGTCGCGTTCCTCGGGGTTTCCGCCTGCGATGAATTCGGCAATGCCAACGGCGTCAGCGGCAAGTCGCGCTGCGGCTCGCTCGGCTACGCCAAGGTCGACGCCCAGTTTGCCAACAAGGTCATCATGCTGACCGAAGAGTTCGTGACCTTCCCCAACACCCCGGCCAGCATCTCGCAGGACCAGGTCGACTACATCGTCAAGGTCGACCAGGTCGGCGATCCGTCCAAGATCAGCGTCGGCGCCGCCCGCGTCACCAGCAACCCGCGCGAACTGCTGATCGCGCGCCTGGCGGCCGACGTGATCGAGCATTCCGGCTACTTCAAGGACGGCTTCTCGCTGCAGACCGGCTCCGGCGCATCGTCGACCGCCGCAACGCGCTTCCTCGAATCGCGCATGCGCAAGCAGGACATCAAGGCGAGCTTCGCGCTCGGTGGCATCACCGGCGGTATCGTCGATCTGTTCCGCAAGGGCCTGATCGCCAAGCTGGTCGATACGCAGAGCTTCGACGCCGATGCGGCCGATTCGCTGCGCGATTCGCCCAACCATATCGAAGTCTCGACCAACGAATACGCCAATCCGATCTCCAAGGGCACCTACTGCGACCGCGTCGACGTGGTGATCCTCAGCGCGCTGGAAGTCGATCTCGACTTCAACGTCAACGTCATCACCGGTTCGGACGGCGTGATGCGCGGCGCATCGGGCGGGCACTCCGACGTCGCGGCGGCGGCTAACCTGTCGATCGTGGTCGCGCCGCTGATCCGCAGCCGCATCCCGACCATCGTCAAGCATGTGACCACGGTGGTCACGCCGGGTGAATGCATCGGCGTGCTGGTGACCGACCACGGCATCGCCGTCAATCCGAACCGGCCCGAAGTCGCCGAACGGCTGAAGGAAGCCGGCCTGCCGGTGATGACCATCGAGGAACTCTATGCGCGCTCGGTCGCGATCACTGGTGAACCGGCGCCGATCGAGTTCCTCGACAAGATCGTCGGCATCATCCGCTACCGCGATGGCACGGTGATCGACGTCGTGCGCCAGGTCAAGCCTTGACCGAGGCAACCGTGTGCCGTCCGGGCACTGAACCCGTCACGCTGGAGCAAGTGCTCGAGAGCCGGGATCAGCGCGCGTTGCGGCAACGCGCGGCGCTGCAGGCGCACGGCAAGCCCGTGCTCTCGCTGACGCTGGTGATGCCCGGCCCGGTCAAGGAATCATCGGATGCCCGCTTCCTGTTCTGGGCTGCGGTCAATTCCATCGATGCGCTGTTGCAGGCCAGGCGCTGGCCGATCCGGGCGCGCGAGGTGATCCTGGCGCCGACCGGACCCGAGGCCCTGTATGTGGTCGATGGCGATGCGCGTGACTTGAAGCGCGGGTTGGCCGAGCTGGAAGACGGGCATGCCCTGGGCCGCCTGTGGGATATGGATGTGATCTGCCCTGATGCGGGGGGCATTTCCCGTGCCCGGTTGGGCTGCGCGCCGCGCAAGTGTCTGGTATGCGGTGAGGCGGCGCACGCCTGCGCCCGTTCGCGTGCGCATCCGCTGGCAGAACTGCTGAAAGTGATTGAGGAGAAAGTGGATGGATATCGGCGTAGCGTGGGGCGTTGAAAGCCCGCCATGGAGTACGTCGGACGCCAGTAATGCACGCGCGATGGCGTCTGCCGTGGGGGCCTATGCCTACCTGGCCCTGATCAAGGAAGTGGAGCTGACCCCGAAGCCGGGGCTGGTCGACTGCTTCAACACCGGTGCGCACCAGGACATGGATATTTCCACCTTCCGCGCCAGCGCCGCCGCCATCGCACCGTGGTTTCCGGCCTTCTTTCAGCGTGGCCTGGCCGAGCACGCCGTGCCGGCGCGCGATTTTTTGCCGCTGTTGCGTGGGGATGGCCTCGACTGCGAGCGCGACATGTTCCGCGCCACGAGCGGGGTCAATACGCACAAGGGCAGCATCTTCTCGCTGGGTTTGCTGTGCGCGGCTGCAGGCCGGCTGTGCGGCGCGGGCCTGGCGATCGACCGCGAAGGCCTGTGCAGGGAAGTGGCCGCGATATGCACCAGGCTGGTCGGCCAGGAGCTGGGCACGGCACGCGAGGCGCGCACTGCCGGGGAGCTGCTGTACCAGCGCCATGGCATGACCGGTGCGCGCGGCGAGGCGGCCAGCGGCTTTGCCACGGTGCGTCGTCATGGCCTGATGCCTTATGTTGCGACCCGGGCGCTGGGTTGCGACGAGCGGGCGGCGTTGCACGAGGTATTGCTGCACCTGATGGCTTACAATCCGGACACCAATCTGGTGGCGCGCGGCGGAATGGCGGGCCTGGCTTATGTGCAAACCTACGCTCGTGGATTGCTTGCTGAAGGATGCCAGCGCTCGGCGGATAGGGCGGTGCAGCTGGCCGCGTTCGACGATGCGCTGATCGAACGCAATCTCAGCCCCGGCGGCAGCGCGGATTTGCTCGCGGTCACCTGGTTTTTGTCGCGCTTTCCGGTTTGAGCCGGGGGTGCGGATACACGATATTGATCCGGCCTGAATATGCTTGAAGTCGTCACCCCGGCGGAGGCCGGGGTCCAGGACGAAAGCCGGTGGAGGTACTGGATTCCGGCCTTCGCCGGAATGACGGCAATTTCAAACTTCACTTGGCTGAATCAATATGCATGGCAATTGCATGTTAATGGAGGCGTTATACGGTTGAAGTCCGGTGATGTTTTGAAGCGTTGAGTTTTCGGTAGCAGAAGCAGATCAACTGCTCGCAAGTACCGTAGAGGATGGAGATGAGAGAGTTATTTGGCAGGCTGGCCCGAGCGCTGAAGTTCGAGGTTCGCCTGTTTTTGCTGTTGCTGTGCGTTTCGGCGATCTTGCTCTTCGCCGTGGGCTATTACGTCTCGTGGAAGATGCAGGAATCGCTTTACGAGCAGATCGGCCAGCATGCCGAGGTTCAGGCCAAACAGATCGCCGTGATGCCGGAATTGGTCATGGCGGTGGAAACGCACAATTTGGCGATGATCGCCTCGATTGCGCAAAGGATGAAACAGCGCACCGATGCCAATTTCATCGTGATCGGCGATGAACAGGGCCGGCGCCTGTATCACCCCGTTGAGCCGCCGGGCACGCTGATGCAGGGGGGCGACAACGATCCCGTGCTGCATCAGGGATTGAGCCTGGTGAGCCTTCGCACCGGCTCCCTTGGCGTTGGCCTGCGCGGCAAGGCGCCCATCAGCGATGCACAGGGCAAGATTATCGGCCTGGTCTCGGTAGGCTATTTGCAGGACACGCTTTTCAAGCGCCATCTGGCACAGCGCGGATCGGTCGTCTTATTCCTGGTGCTCGCACTGGGCGTTTTGTTTTTTAGTGCATGGCTGTTTGCAAAAGGTATCAAGCGTCAAATGTTCAATCTGGAACCGATCGATATCTCGCGCCTCGTCAGGCAGCAGGAAGCGGTGTTCGAATCGATCATGGAAGGCGTGGTAGCGGTGGATAGCCGTCATCGCGTAACTGCGGTGAACCGCGCCGCGCGCGAAATCCTTGGTGATCCCCGCGCCAGCAGCGAAATCATCGGCCTGCCATTCAATGAACTGGTCGGCCATCAGTCTTTCGATGAATCCGAAAATGCCAGCAAGGAAATCCGCGACGAGATTTTCCTGTTCCGCAATGTGCAGGTCATCGCCAACCGCGTGCCCATCCAGATCAATGGCAAGACCCAGGGCAGCGTGATCAGCTTCCGGCGCAAGGACGATATCAGCTCGCTCAGCCTGCAGCTCAGCCAGGTCAAGCGTTATGCCGATAACCTGCGCGTGGTCCGGCACGAGCACATGAACTGGATCTCGACCCTTTCCGGGCTGCTGGAAATGCGCCATTACGACGAGGCGCTGCAGCTGGCGAAGATGCAGTCCGAAACCCAGCAACGGGTGCTCGACTACATCTCGGGCACCTTCATGAATCCGCAGATTTGCGGCCTCTTGATCGGCAAGTATTACCGCGCCCGCGAACTTGGGCTGGAGCTGGTGTTCGACCCCGGCTGCCGCCTTGCCGAACTGCCGCAAGGGCTGACGATCTCGGAATGGATGTCGATCATCGGCAATCTGCTGGATAACGCCTTCGACGCGGCACTCAGCGTGGGCGAGCGCAATCAGAAAGTCTCGCTGTTCCTGGCCGATTCGGCGACCGAAGTCATCATCGAGGTGGCCGATACCGGTTGCGGAGTGAACGCGGAATTGCGCAATCAAATATTCGAACGTGGCGTCAGCAGCAAGCCGGGCGGCGAGCGCGGAATCGGGCTGTATCTGGTGAAAACCTATGTCGAACAGGCCGGCGGTGCGATTACCATCGACGATAACGAGCCCGCAGGAAGCGTGTTCTCGGTGTTCATCCCGAAAGGAGCAGAGCGTGCAAACGTATGAAGTACTGATTGTTGAAGACGAAGTGCGCCAAGCCCAGCTGCATGCCGAGTTCATTCGCGAGCATAGCCGGTTCCACGCGGTGGGCCTGGCCGGCACGCTGGCCGAAGCCCGGCATATGGTCGATGTATTCAAGCCGCGCCTGATCCTGCTCGACAACTATCTGCCCGACGGCAAAGGCATCGATCTGCTCGAATACCTGGTCACGCACAAGAGCGATGCCCGGGTGATCTTCATCACCGCCGCCAGCGAAATGGAAACCTGCGGCAAGGCCATCAGCTACGGTGCTTTCGATTACATCATCAAGCCGATCTCCTACGACCGCCTGAAAGCGGCGCTGAACCGGTTCTGCCAATTCCTCGATTCGCAACTTGCCCACACCCTGGTCAATCAACGCCGGGTGGATGAGCTCTACAACCTGCAATCCCGCACCGCGCACGAAGAGCGGCGCACCAAAGGCATCGAGGAAATCACCCTGGGGCGGCTCAAGGATCATTTCCTCGACAACCCGGCCGAAGAAACCACCGACAGCGTGGCGCGGGCGCTGGGCATCAGCAAGACCACCGCGCGCCGCTATCTGGAATATTGCGTGGAGATTCACTTTTTGCGCGCCGAAATTTCCTACGGAAAAGTCGGCCGCCCCGAACGGGTCTACAAGCGCGCGGATATTGCCTGACTGGCTGCCGGCCTGATCAATGGTCAGACTCGATTGGTCTCAAAAGGCTGAGACAGAAAATCGGCGGATTACAGGGCTTCGAGAAAATCAATCGAGTCTGACACTTTTGATTTATCAACCGCCGCTTGAGGCAGTCCGCGCCTGTGGCTGGCTGAACCTGCTGCTGACTTCCTTATGTCGGATTGATCCTGGGTAACGTTGGATTGCGCATAGATTGAATGAGGGAACTTCACCTGCGAATCGGGTACCAACCCCTGCCATCAAGATTTGAAGTACTACCCGAATCACAAAAAGGATGCGTGTTATGCAAGTTCATATCAAAGCGAAGGGCGTGCCGGGATCATCGATACTGCGCCGCCTCGCTTCTGGAAAACTGAATACCGGCCTTTTGCCTTTTTCCAATCTCATTCAAGACGTAACCCTGTGTTTTTCCGACATCAACGGACCGTTGCGCGGCGGCATCGACAAGCTCTGCCGCATGGTGCTGATCCTGAACAACAGTTCGGTCATCATCATCGAGGAGTTGGGTTCCGATTTTTCCAAGATCACCGACCGCGTGATTGACCGTCTCAACCGGCAATTATCGACATCGTTCGGAACTCTCCAGTTCTCGGGCTAACCCGGCCCGACCGTTCGCCAAGCCGCGATGCCTGGCGAAACGGCAGGCGCTAACTGAGTGCCAAGCGTTCGCTGAGTAACCAGTGATTCACTTTCGTCTTCACGTATGCCAACGGGGCTTCCCGTTTCCGTCATAATGCAGTAAATAATTTTATTGACGGAAACTTGATAAAATAATTAGACAAAACAACGATGTTTCCGTCAATATTATAATTGTATAAAAATGACGGAAACACCATGCGGCCGCTCTCGAATCAGCAACGCCTGAACCTCGTCAACTCCGAGCAGTTGTTCGAGAACTATCAGGCGGCATTACGCCAGGCGCAATCCTACGCCTACGGCATGCGCTGGAAAAAAGTGCGCGATATCGACTACCTGTTCCGCGAAAGTGACCGGCGCGGTAATGGCAAATCACTGGGGCGGCGTTCTCCTGAAACCGAAGCCATACTCCAGGCATTTCAGGCTGGAAAAGAAACCGCGATAGCGCGTCTTGGCGCGATCAAGGCGCAACTCGATGAACAAGCGCGGCTCAACAAGGCACTGCGGATTGCGCGGGTGCCCCGCGTGGTGGCGCGAATCCTGCGCCAGTTGGATGAGGCCGGTCTTGGCAGTACATTCACCGTGATGGGCACCCAGGCCATGTATGCCTATGAGGCCGCCGCCGGCGTGCAATTCCTTGCCGAGCTACTGGCTTCCGGCGATGTGGATCTTCCCCATGACACGCGCAAGCGGCTCACCTTGGTATCGAACAAGCTGGATGGCCAGGGGCTGCTTGGCCTGCTCAAAAAAGCAGATCGCAGTTTCGAATGCATCCGCAAGCGAGGGTTTCGTGCCGCCAATGCCGGCCAGTTCATGGTCGATCTCATCATTCCGCCAAGCGGCATGCAGGAATGCGAGTCCGTAACGTTTGCCGAAGACGATCTGGTCGCGGCGGAAGTACCCGGCCTGCAATGGCTGCTGAATGCGCCCAAACTGAATGCGGTGGCGATCGATGAGGATGGCTGGCCCGTGCCATTCCGCAGTCCGGATCCGCGTGCGTTTGCCCTGCACAAGGCCTGGCTTTCCCAGCAGCTGGATCGTGACCCAATCAAAAAGCCCCGCGACTTGGCCCAGGCCAGGGCGGTTGCTGAAGCGATAAACGAATACATGCCACATCTACCATTGGCGGAGGCGCTGCAATCTTTGCATGGCGATGTAAGGGCGATGGCGCAACTGATCAAGCCAACCTAATTTCCTGACCAGTTTTGATGAGGATGATCTGCGCCACGACATGTTCGTCGTAGCGGGGGAAATCGAACGAAAGGGGTCAGGTTCGATTTCTAAAACAATTCGAACCTGACCTCTTTTAATTGCTAAATCAGGCAGACAGTTCCAGCTTGATATGTTTTCCCAGCGCGTTTGCTGCACTGGCCAACGTGGTAAGCGTTAAGCTGGTATCGCTGGCATCCAGTAAGCGATTCAAGGCTGCCCGGCTGGTGTGCATCTTGGCGGCCAGCGCGGTCTTGGTCAGTTTCTGAGCTTTCATTTCTTGCTCGATTTGCCACGCGATAACACGTTTTACCGCAGTGGCAGTAGCCTCTTCCAGCAGTGCTTCTTCGGCAAGGAAATCATCAAAATTGCTGCCGATATGTTTCTTGTTCATGATTCAACTCCTGGTTTGTTTGAGCCTGGCCAGAGCAAGGCCAAGTTCATCCTGCGGGGTATCCTGCGATTTCTTGATGAAGCCATGCAGTAACACCATGACGCCCTCATCGACAGTGAACAGGATACGAGCGATACGATTTTCCAGATGTATCCGTACTTCCCACAAATCCTTGCCCATTTTTCGTACCAACGGCATACCCAAAGGTCAGCCGAATTGCACGGTCTTGATATCTTCGCCGATAGTTTTGCGATCCTGCGCGGATAGTTCCTTGAGCCAGTCGCGCACGGGCTCGCTGCCTGCTTCGGTTTTGAAGAAACAAACAGAGAGAATGGGTGTATTCATGATTTAGTGTACCAATATTGATACGTGCACAGCAAGCTGGGGCTTTGCGGCGGAGATGGCTTTGGACGCATCTTGGCCGACGATGACGATCTATCCTGCCTCGACCCGCGCGCAGTACGCCTCGATGGTCCGCTTCCACGCGGGCCGGGCCAGGCACCGATCCCGATACGATGCGATTCCCGGATACGGCGCGATCAATCCCTCGTCCTTGATGCCCGAGTAGAGCACATGCGCCATCAGGATATCGGCGACGGTGAAGCCCTCTGTCGCGACGAAGTCGCGGTCGGCGAACCAGCGCTCCAGATTCGTCAGCACCCGGTTCACCCAGCCGACCAGGAACTCGCGGTGCTTGCCGCAACTGCCATCCGCAGTCCAGTCGAGCACCAGCAGGCCGAGCAGCGGCGGCTCGACCGTGTTCATCGCGGCGAAGCACCAGCGCACCACCTGCGCCTCGCCGGCGCGGTCGCCGGGGATCAGGCGGCCGGACTTCTTCGCCAGGTAGAGAAGGATGGCGGCGGATTCGGACAGCACCAACCCGTCGTCGTCGATCGACGGGATCTGTTCGAACGGGCTGAGCCGGCGATAGGCTTCGGTGTTCAGGTCGTGAGCGGGGTGGTCCATGCCGGCCAGCTCGAACGGCAGTTGCATCTCTTCAAGCGCCCACAGCACGCGCAGGTCGCGCGTGTGGCCGCGCGCGACAGCGTTGACCTTCGAAAAGCCATAGAGCTTGAGCATGGTGACGTTCCTTCGTTGAAGGCCCCTGACGAGATGGCCTCGTCGCGCGCATAGAAGGGATGTGTGCCCTGCGGTGACCGGCGACGGTTTTTGCCGGTGGGTAGAGATATGATCAGTTTAGTTGCAAAAAAATCGTGGTCTGTCCTCTATTGTTCCTTTCGTGGTTGTTATCATGTCAATCCCTTTATTTATAACCCTTTCAGGCCCAGCGATATGGACACACTTTATTCATTTCTACGTAGCCCTTTATTGTCTTTGTCTGGGCCTTTAGTAATCAGTCTTGTTGCTATTATTTTTTGGTTCCGAGCAGGTTCAACACATGCTTTGCTGGAGAGGGTTTGGAGGCTAATAGCTGGGAAAGCTGATATTTCAGACAAAATATTAAGTGAATTCGTACAAGATACCCGAGAATTAGAGCGTTTTAGGTTTATGTATGGGTTAAAAGTAGAAACTAAGGATGAGCTGCACAAGCTTATAAGTTGGCTCAAGATTAATTCGATAGGTATTGGAATTGCACAGCGGGCAAAAAATTGGATTGATATAAAATCCGATGTGGTGATAACTAAACCAAATAAATCTTATTTTGCGGTTAGATTAATTATTGTGATTCTTTGCGCTATTGTCGCTGCATTCTTAGCAACGGCAGGATCTTCTTCTTCTGCGCTGCTTCAAATGAAGGAGTCAAAAATTTGGTTCCTGACTGATGGGAAAATAGTGAATCAATATTTTGGGGGTTGGTCATTTGATAAGGACAATTGCATATCGTCTAAAGAAAGCATTGCAAAGACAAGTCAATTTTCAGAAGAGGAGATTTCGATGCTTTGCAAAGCATTAAATAATGGGGATCTCAAGTCATTTGTTTCTAAGACTGTTGAGCAGCAGCGGTTGTTGAGTTTATTTTTTGGGGGCGCAGATTTGATTTGGATATTTATTGTTATTATTCAAATAAATTCTGCGGATGCGGCAAGGAATATTTTTAGATCGGTAAGCGTGCCAGCCAAAGTAAATGACAGTGAGGCCGGGCGTGCATTGGAAACAGAGAAGCCGAAATCCACGAAAAGGCGCGTATCAAATAATGTTATCAATAGCGAAAATTTGTCCGGAGAAAGTACGGGCTGAAAAATCAAGATAATTAATTAAATTAATCAAAAAGTTAATTACGCAGTTTTTGCTGCGGTGGATCAAAGGGGCTGGGCTCGATTTATTTCTCACAATCCTCATAAATAATTCGAGCCTGGCTCCTTTGGTTCAAAGATCAATGGAGTTTATTCCTGTCTATTCACTATCGATTCTATTGGTAATGCATGTCAACTTGTATGCCTAGTAACTTGCTTTCTTGGCCATCGTCTTGTAAATGTAAAACAGTACACTGCAGCAGTTCATTGTACTCGTCTTCGCTGAGCTCGTATCTTAATGCATCCAGCTGATCCTGATTAACAGTTGCTATGTATTGGTAATTATTTTTTAGTGATTGATTGAGTGCTGTTTTGAACAAAACGGCACGCTGCCTAGGGTCAATATCGCTAAAAAGTCGACTATCATGAAAAATAAATGACATCGAATGATTTTGCTGTGCAGTTACCACAGAAAGATCATAACAAAATAGTTTCACGGCATTGATGCCATCAGAGCCGTCCGCTTCAATTCTAACATCAAAATCGTATCTTATTTTGTTGTCGCCAATATTGTTATTTAGGATAATTCCTGCAGGTGCATCCGGGAAAAATAATTTAGCCAATGAAGAAAATATCGTCCAACGAGACTCTCGCTCAGCCGCTGTTTCATCTAGATACACGTTCGTTTTAACGTTTTCACCCGCGAGTTTAATCCGAACGGATGTTGCCTCTTCACGGCTGTTATGTAAAAGTTGTTGATAATCTTGTAGCTTTTGGCGTTTGCCTCGAAGGTCTGATATCTGTGAGCTAACAGCAGCATATTGATCAAGTGCTTTTTTATCAGCCAAATAACCAAGCTTTGCATCAACTTCTGAGTTCAGTGCTCGAATTTCTGCCGCCAATAGTTTGGCTTCTGTCTCTAACTTGATTCGCTCTTGCCCAAGTCGCGCCATCCTGTTTGTAAGCAATTGCGAATGAAACAGTTCAACATCCTCTAGTTTTTTTAAAGCATCCTCCTTAAAAGCCCCTTGGAGTTCACCGTAAATTTTCAGGAGCTTTTCACGCGGGATATCAGGCCGCGTTTCCATGCTCTTTTTTACATTTTCCAGTGAATTGTCAGCTATGGCCTTGTTGTTTTTTAGTGCGCGAAGGTGAGATGCAATCTCATTTGCTTCCTGCTCAATTTGATAATAATCTTCGGCAACTGCAAATCGCGATAAGTCAGATTCAAGTCTGACAATTTGCTCTTCCAAATGCTTGGCTTGCAAAGAAGCATCTTTATTGCCAGTATAATACTCTTTAATAAAAGGGTCTTTTTTGAAATTTCTTTCAAATAGCTCCAAGTCGGACTGTCTTGTTCGAAGTTGGCATTTGCTTTCTATGAGGGATGTGTCTATCCCAAGTAGGAATAAATTTCTTAATAGAATGGTATATGGTTCTCTATCCGAGGATGTAATGCGCGCATCATTGTAGTCGGCTTTTGATCGTCGAATAAATCTAGGCAGCAAAGAGCGGAAACTGAGTTGCTTTCCACCCCACTCGGGAAGATCAAAGCAGAATTTCTCAAGGTGTTCATTAAATCCTTTTGTGTTGAAATTCTGGCCATTTAATCGTATTTCTCCTTGCTTTTCGGTACTCCGCGATGCTGCATTTATTTTGCCTGCAGCTTCAAAAACAAGTGTGAACTCCCATCCGGGAAGATGTTGACGAAAAGCACTATTTGCATTTGATCCAAGACAAAAATGGATAATCTCAATCAATAGGGATTTCCCGACTCCATTATATGATCGAACACCATCCCCCCCGCTTAATGGGTCTTTGCGCGATCCTACAATAAGCGAGACACCAGTACGATTGAATCGAACTGTTTTAAAGGTGCTTTTATTTGCGGAAATCTCAATTAGGCGCATAGGGCTGTCTTTTTATGCGGTTTTATTAATTCACCAGCTTCATTTATTTCAATTAGATCAAGGGCGAATAAAGCATCGATAGCAAGAAGCATGTTATCAAATGTATGAAATGCTGGGTATGCTACAGCTTGCCGTTGAAAATTCCGCCATAGATTGTCAATCGTAATAGGCTGCTTAACATTTTCGAGAACAAAAGAGCCTAAGCCCAATAATGACTCAGCAAACGAAATATGCTTATCAGGAAGTAACACTGATGGGCTCCTCAAAAATGTCGCATGTTTCGAAATATTTAGCCATAAGCACTAGCGCAGAGTCTCTGCGTAACCGGTCAGCTGCAGGAATGTTTGTCTTTGGTGCGATTCGATCAAGAATGAAGCCGAAGCGTAAATCTCCAGCAGAAATTTCCGATTCTGGACTGACATCGGGAAAGGCCTCAAGGCTCTCGCGATAATAACCTGCAAAAAAATCCCGCAGTGCTTGTTTTGCAAAATCACTGTTTCGCTTCAGGTAATCATCAATCTGCCAGGTTTCCCGCAATTTTGATTTCAGCCAATGGCCTGTTTCAACAAGCCCGTTAAATGAAATTTTTTCTTCGAAGTCTGGGGCTATGAGCTTCCCCGTTGGCGCATCCTGCGGTGGGCTGTTTTGTATATGCAGGATTACCTCGCCAAGCACGGTGTAATCTAGGCTTGACACGCTATCCCATGCAGGCAATCCACCTACAACCATACAAATCTGGTCTTCCGATAAAGAAATGAACTCTTGCTCAAGATGTTTGCTGAGAAAAACATTGCACTGTTCCAGTGAGTGTTTGGTTTTGATTGTTGCTAAGGTTTTTTCGATGTCATATATGGTCCCCCTGTATTTGTCATTAAAAACAAATACATATTCTCGAGGGGGGCAAAACGTTGCCCAATAGGGTAGTAGTTTCTCTTCAAAATCTTCAGCCACTTTGGCTATTGCCGCACTCTTGCTTGTGGAGGGGTCCTCTGGCGCGTAGACCTGAAAATATCGACCTTCGTTTTTTTCATATCCGTCATTGCCGCGATCGCCTTGGTTCCCGTAGGGCTTGATTTTAAGGAACCCTGCACGCGAGTATTCCATGACGCGCCCAAACAAATGTTCAAATTCGAAACCATCAGCTCTATGAACCTGCAGCTGAAATAAAGTTCGGGCAAGATGCTTACGTTCGTTTGTCATCATCAAATGCCCTTTCTCTATATATGACTTGTCTCGATCTTAGCATGAGAAACTTTGTCACATAGAGGACTGCCAAGCTTTGGACATGCAATAAATAACATTCAGGGTGTTGTTGAATGTTGCGCTGCTAGGGGGCGCAGTATGGAAGGATTAGTGGGTGCCATGCCCGTTGGCTATATCTGCTAACAAACGCATAGCAGACCGATAGCGTTGGAGCCGCCCTACCGCGCGAGCGGTTTAGTCCTTTGGCCGAACTGCTGCCAGCGAAGCAAGCAGAGGTGTTGGTCCTTAGCCAAGCCGCCGGTAGATATAGCTTTGGGAGAAGGTCGAGTACCAATTGCAGATTTTCCTGCGTAACTGTGAAAAAAGCTCCGTTTCGGAGCTTTTTTCATTTGCTGCGTCATTAGTTTTCACTAACTTGGCACATTTTTCACTTTCTGTGTCATCCGACAAAATTGTAGGATCCCATTGATCCTCAGAATGGATGGCTATATAAATCAAGGACTTTCCAGATCGAAATGAGAATGGTCCGGTGGTTTTGTCTCATAACTCCAGATAATCCTATCCCACGCGTTTTTTCGCTTTCTCTTCCTTATTTCGTAGTCTCCAGGTAACTCAATCCCATGCTTCTGGATGAAGCGATCCAGTGCATCGCTTCGTCGGTAAACCAGCTGCCGGCAGGGCTCGGCGCTACTGTCTCCCCGTAAAGGATAGATGCTAAGTTCCTTAAGCATGCGCATGACTTTTCGTGAA